>Ga0193738_1000091_pt1 | contig 56608 bp, 69 predicted proteins | sample L2a1metaG_FD_144927 | JGI IMG/M metagenome (GOLD analysis project Ga0193738, IMG submission 144927) | Soil microbial communities from a riparian zone of the East river system, Colorado, United States - L2a1 | ecosystem: Environmental > Terrestrial > Soil > Riparian zone | place: USA: East River... | reverse complement strand
CCTAGTTTTATAAATTTTTTGTACACCAAATTGGTCAACTCCTGGCCCAGCCGGGGGCGGGGGTGGGGGAGCTGGAACCCCGGGGGGAGGTGGAGGAGGTGGCGGGGGAGGGGGTGGCGTTGTTGTGTTTATTGGACTTATTTCCCTCACAGACATCCATTTCATTTTTACCCTATCACAGTTTTCAATTCTCCACCAACAATGCCGGCCTTGTTTTAACCAGACTTGATTAATATTATCCACATGAGCAGGGGGAACATTATTTATTTTTAAAACTGTATCTGGATCGGTTGTAGGCATACAATCATCTACAAAGGATTGATTTTCTACTATGTCAGCATCGAGAACATCAACCGATCCGTTATCAGTCCATGTTGTAGCCCATTCCCAAGTGCCTCCATTCACTCCCCCAGTATTATCAACATATCCATCAACCAAAACGGAATTTGATCCGGTTATTGTTCTGCATACCATTTTTATGCCAATGTATCCCTCATTTTTAAAACCGAAGCCGCCAATAGCACCGGGCCAGGGTTGAGTGTCTTGCTCTTCTTCTATGTGGATAGGATGAAGTGTTTCTTTATCACAGGCTACCTTTGCGCCGGTTGATCTATGATGTTCAAACTTTGCGACATATCTTCCGAAGCCACATTTCTTAAGATTGCTATCTAGTACCTCATGATTACTTCTGGCACCAACATGGATATACATACCCGCAGGTTGTGGGGTTGTGGTTGCCAGTCTGACATAAGCAGTTATTTCACTGTTTAGCCAAGGCCCCTCGATAAATACTCTAGGGCTTGGGCCGTCGACTTCTATCTCTCCGTTGGCAATGGCCGCAGTAGAAGGGGCCACAAGTTCAAAATACAATCTGCTGTCGTATGTATCTAAACCAAATTTATCGGGAGGTGGGATATAACTCCTAGCGGGATTCTCTGTGAATGTAGTTGAGTACCATGTAAGGCCTCCCGATGTGGTTGGGAATAACATACCAATGCCAAAGGGATCAGTGCCCGTTGTGGGTGCTGGCCCTGGCGGAACTGGAGGAGGTGAAGGAGGTGGCGCGGGAGGGTCTGCTGATGTTACACCCACACTAGTATATTGGTAAGTTGTCCAGGGTTGGATTATTTCTCTGACAGATAGCCTAGACCAGGAGGTAGAATCCGCGCGATAATTATCGGGCTGAAATTCAACATAAGGCCCTCCCCATGTTATTATTTGGTCATGAGCACCGCCGCAACGTTCGCCTCCTGGACAACTTAGATTAGAATTTGCGCCAACAAGCCAATAGCCTCCGTCGTCAAATACCCCCTGTCTTACCCATGTATTAGTTTGATTAGGATCTATCCAGAGTTCCAGATGTACGCCTGGGCCAGAGGGCAGAATATTATCTCTAAGATAATCGAGATATTTCGCTGCATTAGCATGATTCCAAAACTCGCCATGCCAATCAACCTCCTCCATTATGGGATCGTCTTTATGTGCAATATACCAATTCTGTACATCTGTATCGTATCGAATTTCCCATTGCTGATAAATCGCATTGCCCGGAGCAGGATATGGATTGCCATTAGCCATGTCAAAGCTTGTGGGATTGTACCAAGTCCAACCAGCGGGTACGCCATCAAAGACAAAATTCCAGATCATAGCCTTGAAGCCAAACCACTTGGTGCGTAGGCTCCCAGTATTTACGGCTAACCTCGGAGAGTTGAAAGCCGAATTAAAGGCAGGTAAAAATTGATTATCGTTACATGGTACTGGATCGGGGTCAATATTATAATGAGCTTTGTTAAATGTTACACGTCCATCATCTTTGATATAGCATCCATAATAAGAAGCGCCGCAGCCTGATGCCACGGCTGATGAATGTGTTAATTTCCTGAAAGATATCTGAATACCTCTCGAGCCAAGAGTCGGAGCGGTATCGCCTATCCAAAAGTAGCCGGTGGCCTCAACTGCTTTCCAATCGTTAGGTTTCCACCAATAACCACGACTTTCGATCTCACTATGATCGTATGTATCTGCATTATTTGCAAAACCTTGGGCTGCTGTTTTGACAACGCCCCCCTCTCCTGCAGAATATGCTTTTATCTCTGGAGAGCTTGCAGCACTGCGCCAACTGCTACCGCCACCATTATCGGCAATAGGACTCCCAGGATCGAATCTGGTCGATAGCTGTGGATTTGTAGCAGGTAGAAAGAAGGGAGGCGACGCATTCTGAGCCGATGAGGTGGGATATACCATGCGAATACCAAACGGATCATTAACTATCTGGGCAGGAGGGGGAGGGGGTGGAGGCCCTGGCGGAGGCGGAACAGGTTCCTCTCCTGGGAGCCCTGGGCCTCCTGGCAGAATTGGCCCTGCAACTGGGTTATGCCTTGATAGTAGAACATAGTTTTCGAATGGAAAAGAGGAACCAGAAGGGGCGACATTTACAGTTAGACGCAGCCAGACCGATTTATAGGAACGGGGCGGCAGCCTTCCGATAAAAAGCGAATCGTCTTCTGATTGACCACGAGTCCAATTTGTAACCCCCGGAGGCGGGGTCTCACGATTTGCAATTTCCTGTTCGGCTGAATTAATAGGGGCCTGTCCTAAAGCCAGGGCAATGTCAACATATGGCGAGATAGTGGGTTGGTATAAGAATAGTCTGACATTATCCAGAGTTTCATTCGTTCTATTGTCATTATAAAGATAAACCAAAAAATACCAAGTCGTGCCAGAGGCAAGATGAGACATTTCAACATTAAACCAAACATTAGTTAGAATATTGTTTGGTATGCGTATATTGGAGATAGGCCCACCAAGGCCGCCAGTTACAGGGTAGACTAGGATTGTATCAAAGCTTTGAATAACCAACTAGGCGCGTTCTATCTCCCCTATTTCAAATTTTGTTATCTCTTCATCTATTGGTTTTAGCTTGTCGCTGTTCTTTGTTGATGTTTCTGATAGCTTTTTGTTGTATCCCTCAAAATCTGAATTAATGCTTTTGATGCGTTCTTTATCGACTTGCTCCTCGATTATATTTTTAGCTTTAGAGCGAAGCTTATCGTTTATGTTTGGATTGTCTAATATTGTGTCTATCTCTAAAAGATGATTATTATGTTTAAGTGGATCGTTTGGGTGTTGATTTAATTGGCTACCTTTTAGCTTTAGATTTGATAAAAGTTCATCGAGATCCTGTTCATATCTTGGAAATGAGGGATTAATATCTGAGCATACAAGCTCAATATCTAGCTCATTTTGAAACGGTTTATTTTTTAAGATAATTGCATCGATGCCCTTGAATCGTTCGCTGGCAAGATAGACCTCTAGTTCCTTGGTTGGCAGATTCGGATTCTCTATTTTTATGGTTGCCTTCTTTGAGTAGACTGTCATATCATTATCCTATTAAAACGGTGATGCTACCTGAGCCCAATCAACATCATCAATTACTCCCAATATATCAACTCCTGCAAGATATAACTGCTTATTCTCTGCGGCTGTATTTTTGAGCCCTGCCCTGAATGCAAGGGCGAAATTACTAGTAACAGGAAGGTTTGAGGTTTTTATGGCCATTGACGTAGCAGCTCCAAACACTGCGCGTATATTTGATAGCGTACTATCTAAGGTATAACTGTCACGGCCTCCTTGAGCTACTGCTGTACTTGTTGCCACAGTGCTGCGTGTGGTATTATCTGAGCTATTGATTAACCAATTAACTCCTGCTGAACTACAGCCCTCCATGCCGTACTTTCTAGTTGTTGTATTTGTTTCGTTCCCATGTTCCTGAGCTATTCCTATTCTGCATTGAGTGAAATTTGTGGCTGATGTTGCTCGCAGCTTAACCTTAAAATTTGAAGGAAAGCCGGCCGATATTGTGACGCCTGCGAGTGTAACAGTTGCTTGGGCTCCATTTGTTGCATTGGTTGAAATTATAGTGCCCTCAGCTTCGCCTCCTGTTATAGCTCCGCCGCTACCTGTACCCAGAGTGGTAAAAAAAGCGCCAGGGGTAGGCGCAAGATTCCTATAACGATAATAGAAGCCCTGAAGCCATCTATCACTAAGAAAGATAAAGCCGCCATCGGTTGCGTCTACATGAGTATGAGCTCTTAGCCCCATGTCTAGAATTGTGGTATCGTCTGCAGCGATAACATAGAGATGATTAACAAAATAGCCTGATTCGGATAATGTGCAAAGAATTTGCATCCCTCTTTTCTTTTGTGTTGATGTGAGGGCGGCTATCTCTGAGCCTGTAAATGCATGATTTAATTTCTGGTTCATAATCGCGGAGCTTCCAAAATTCCCCACATTTGTTAAACCTCCAAAAGACATGATTAGTTAATACGAGTGTGAGAGTCTGCGGTTTTCAAGTGAGAACTACAATCTTTATTATGAGTATAGTTGTTGCCGGATTGCTGGGCTGTACAGCTTTCTTTATACAGCCACAAGCCCAAGCGCAAACGATACCAATACCTGACGATAAGAATACAGTGATTTCTTGGAGTGGAGTGCCGCCTGATCCTGATACTGTACCCGGATCATTTATTGTAACATTTAATAATGAAACGGTAACATCAACGGCCAAAACTCTGCGAGAAGTTAATCAAGATAAAAAGCTTTTTGATCTGGATGTAAGCCAGGTTTATACAAAAGCCATTAAGGGTTATGCTATTGAGAACCTAATTGGGCCCGATGCTGCTAGTATTCTCTTAAATATAAAGCGCTCAGATAAAGATGTCAAGAGTATAGAACAGAATATCGTAACGAAGTCGAGTGCTCAGGTTTTGCCCACGGGTATCAATAGAGCCGATGCGGATGTTAATACAGCCACGACTTACAGGATAGATAACAAAGAGCAAAAGCCGGATATTGATATTGCGGTTATTGATACAGGAGTTTCGAATCATCCTGATCTTAACGTTTTTTCTAAAGTAACTAGAGTTACAGGCGCAGAAATTGGAGTACCGCTAAAGGATGTGCAGGGACATGGTACTCATGTTGCTGGTACAATTGCGGCTCGTGATAATTTAGGCGGTGTTGTTGGCATGGTTCCAGGTGCTCGTATCTGGTCTGTTCAAATTTTTAATTCTAATGGTGCTGGAACATTGGCTGATATGATTGCAGGTATTGACTACGTTACTGCAAACGCTGCAACTATTGAGATAGCGAACCTCTCTGGAAGTGTTTGGCTTTTGCCAAGTCAGAGTACAGCAATTAATACAGCAGCTACAAATATGGTTGCTGCTGGAGTTGTTTTTGTTGTGGCCGCGGGTAATGATGCCACTAATGTAGAATGGGGGCCAAAATTTGGCAGTACTTTTCGAGCAAATTATCCATGCGTGACCACGACTGTAATATGTGTTGGCGCTATAAGTGACTATGACGGTTTATGTGGTGGAAAGATTAGCAGCAATCAATTTATCAATCCAGTTTTGAGGACAAAAGATGCCGATGATAGAGATGCCTTTTATTCAAATTGGAGCACTAGCGGAAAAATTGATCTGTACGCTCCGGGTTCAGGTATTGCATCGACAACTGATCTGCAGATCCCAATCGGATTATTGCCTAAAGACTTCAACCTTAATCCCTATCAATATATGTATAATTGGGGTACATCAATGGCCACCCCTCACGTCGCTGGAGCTGCGGCTATCGTACAATTAACTAATCCAAGCTGGACACCTGCACAAATAGATACAGACCTCAAAGCTAAAGCATACCCGAGGCTATTAACGACAAGTCCATGCGGTACAGCGGCAGACGATTCAACTGGAGGAGTGATATTACTTGCTTGGCTTGGGTTAAGTGGTGTCACAGTGCCGCCCGCTGACTGTATACAGAATTTCACCCCCACATTTACATTGCCATCTAATTGGTGTGGTATGTATATCGATACAGCCAAGATGCTAGATGTGAGTGCCTATCCTTAGTTTTAGAGTAGATTAGTCCAGTCTAGAGCCTTGGATCAAAGTACAACATAGCCCATTCTACAGTTGGGCCCGTGGCGTCCGTACCTACGCATTGGCCCCAATTATGACATGATACTGAGGTGGTATTAGCTGGGGGCGTGGTCGTGCTTGCATTAACTATGAGGTTGCCATCAAACCAAGCAGAGACGGCGGGCGTTGTATGTAGCATAACCTCAAAAGTGTGTAAACTTGCATCTTTGGCGACGCCTGTACTTACGGATTGATTGGAGGCTGCCCCATTATTCCATTCTACCATAAAATTAGCATCACCTTCATTATATCCGATAGTTAGACCGGTTTTATTGAGTAGAGGATCAGCGCCGCCAGGCCAAGTCTCATCGCTATGAAAACCAAAATGCATTCTCTCAGTTGCTATATTAGCATTAAATCTGCCTTTAAATTTGGGATTCTGGACACCCCTACAAACCCGGTGCCATGTTGACCAGCCACCAAGGGCTAAGTTGGTAGCATCGCTTAGTATGTTAGTACGATTTAATGATGTGCCGCCAGACATGCTCGTATTACCCTCGACATATAGATTTGAGAAAAGCCCATCTCCGTCAACTGCGCTGCCCATAAATGAACCCCATCGTTTGCCGTCATAGAGTGAATCGTCTGGCATGACTCTGGCAGGTCTGGCCCAATCAACTACGCCAGAGGAGTTCGTTTTAATATAACGATCATTTGTTCCTGATGGTGTGAGCTTGACATCTAGCTTGTTGTTGGGTGTGTCTTCTACAACCGTTATTAGGCCGCCAGTGCCAGATATGCCGTTGATTTTTCTAAACTGTAAATCAAAGCCTACCTTGGACTTGAATACATTTTGGCCTGCAGTGCCAATATTGGACGCGGTGTTAATCTCTCCGCCTCCGGCAGCGCCTCCCAGTACTGTTTCAACACCCGCATTTGTCCTGTAGACTAGAGCGTTATCAGATGTACGACGATAGACACGTAAGACGTTAACGCCTGGATTTGCCGGCGTACTAGTGCTTTCGACATCAACATAATTTGAGACTCTAGCAGCGGCTAGTATTTTCTGGGCTAATGTGGCAGGAAAATCATTAAAGACAAATGTATCGTTAGCTGTAAGAAGTGGAAGCGTTACGTCTTTATTTCCTGCAATGCCTGATGTCCTTACAATATAACCGAAAAGGTTTAGAGGATCACGAAATTGGAGTTTATTATCTCTAACATGCCAAGAACTGTTTAATGCTCCAGTATCAACATCAAGATCACCCCTAAGCCATTTGTTTATCTTATCTGTATCGTTAGCACCGAACTCAGTGCCAGAGCCAGGAGATCCTTTATCTAAAACTTTCCAAGTGCCTACCAATCTATAATTTCCCTAATCCCAATTAAGATATGAGGTATCATGGCAGTGGATTAGCGACATAGTCAGCGTCTACATAGTCAGCGTTTACATAGTCGTTGCCAGGTGGGCCCGTTCCTGTACCGTGTCCAAATCTGCTTTTGCCTATAATAAAGACGCCACTAAAATCTGTTATAGTAATATCTGCAGTAGTAAGCTTGTTAACCCACATGCGGCCAACTTCTGTACTTGTTACAACTTTATTCCGATATAATCTAAAATCGTCGACTATTCCGGCAAAGTTGCCTGGCGAATTACCAAAATTCCAGTTGCCTATTATCCAATCATTATATGAGTTATTCCAATAGATGCCGTCACCTTGGGCAGTATTGTAAGAGACATTATTAATCCAGATAAGCGGCGTGTTTGTGGCATAGTTAAATGTAAACCACATATCATACCATGTCTGAGGTTGTAATGCTGCACCTGAATTTCGTATCTGGTACTCAACGCCATTCTTTCTAACTACAAAGACGACAACACCCTCAGGTCTGAGATATGCCTGGGCCCCGTTATCCAAGTCATCCATTTTAGACCATAATCTGCGTCCATAGTTGCTTGTATGATATTCAAGCGTTAGCGGCCAGATGCGCATAAAAACGGAGAATCCTGTCGTTGTATCATAAACCACTTGATTACTCTGTGAGAAGGGGATCCACAGCTTATCGTATCCATTAAAATTAAACCAATTGAACTGAGCACCAAAGGGGAGGATGTCTGGGGATACGGTTGCGCCAAGATCGTTCCAAGGATAACCGACATGGTACTGTGTTTGGTTGTTTGTGAATTGTGCAATAGCATGATTTCCAAAGCCTGATTGATCTGATAAAGCTAGATCGAAAGTAAACATCATAGTGACAAATTGGCCATCTGGTTCGAATGGAAATTTATCGTCTATTCTGTTCATTGGGAGCTTTCCTGCTGTTACCACTTCATTAAATAGGAGGCGATAATTTTTGGCTCGTAGAAATGTTTTAAATCTCTGGTTTTCCGGCTGTTCCTGAATTGATCTATACTGTGCAAAAATCCTTGCTATTTCTCTGAGGTAGGATCTGGGACTTCCTATCTTGTAGAGATTCTTAATGAACGAACTCATTTTATACAGAGCTCATACTTATAGTCAGAGATACACCGTAAAAGTTTTCGAATATAACATGGTCGATTCGTTGGTCAACTGATAATACAGCGCGGTTCATCATTGTGCCAGCAACCTGAGCGCTAAAGGCTGCAACCTCAGACACTAGATGAGTCTCATGTCCAGGTATGAAAAATGAGCCGTATCTGAGCACACTGCCGGCGGCTGTTTTGTATGCGCCAAATTCGTCTAGAGACATTCGAGCCTTTTCATTTTCTAGATCGTTATCTCCTAACGTTGGATCTGTCGTACCGTCGCCTGTAGCTATGAAATTAAATGAGATTCCAGTGTTATGCATTATAGCTTGAGCAAATTCATTAAGTCCAGATTGTGTTATTAGATCGATGCGCTTGCCAACCTTTGTCGGCTTGTATTCTTTGACATATTGCCCTTGCCATGTGCGTTCTAACTGTGAATCTAAGAATGCAAGCTTTTCTTTTATCTTGTCTTCGTAGTTGCCTAGCTTATCCCATTCTGCAATAAGAGCGGCTTGCTTCTGATAGAATAACAGATCAGAGGGATCATAAGATGCGACATAAGTAACATCTGGGAGTCGTAGACCTTCGCCTGCGAATAGATTCGTTGGTATTCCGTGGCGTATACAATAGGCCGTGAATTTTACAAACAGGATTAAGTCTCGAAAGCGCAAGATTACAAACCTAGAACTTTCTAAAATATATTATACAACTAGTAGATTCCTGAAGTCGTGATAGCCAATAGGTGAAAGCTCAACAGAGGTACAGCCTAGTGGATTGCCGCCCATTGCATCGAATGTATATGTGACTTCGGCGAGTTCTGCGTTTATATGGCGTGGCTTGACCATGCCGCTCTTTGTATCTGAAAAAGTCATTTGTCCTATGCCTGGGTAGAATATTGTATTATCTGGGATAGTACAGCCTGCTATATTAAACGTCATCTTTGGCATTGCAGTATACAGAATTATCGAGCTTAGATATTTGTGCAATGTTGAGATATCTGTAATAAATGGTACGTCAATAAAACCGTCAACCTGACCATAGTAATCGATGCTATCGGGATCTGAGCATTCAACATAATGTTCCTCCTCATCCTGGAATAAGTAGTCAAATGTTATCCAATTTTGCTTATTTACTACCCAATCAGAGGTAAAATCGTTTATTGGTGGATCACGATCTCTCAAAGTATTACGAAAGACAACATGACGCCATGCCGTTGTTCCATCGGTGGCATTTGGATCGTTATAATGCCAGTTTAGCGAGTTTTCTGTATCATACATGAGTGTATCTTCAAAACCCTTTATGTTCATTCGCCATAATGCATTTTGGTAGACTATAAGCCAGGCCTTTTGTCCGACATTTGCACCTGATAGCCTGAAATTTGAGGGGAATACTAAATTAACACGAGTTGGTTGCTTTGGTTCTATGTCGATATTAAACCAAGATAGACCGAGAAGGAAGGGCCCGGGTCTATCGTTTACATCGTTAACAATTGCACAAACTACGGTTCCAGGTGTCCATAGTGGTTGAACGTTGTTGTTAATTTCATATTCCTTTTGCAAGAATGTAAGCTTTATAGCTAGATTGCGTAAGCGAGTAGAATCGATTACAATTTGTTGAGCAAGGTCAAGCCCTGCAAGCCTTAAATAATTTTGATTGGCTCCTGATGCGCCGCCTACGCTTCGCTTGGTTGCTGTTTGTGAGAATAGACGGTTAGCAAAGCCATCCTCTCCCCTCATACTATTTTCAACAGTAAAGCCGCCCCTACAATATGATGTTTTACGGTCAAGCTCTGCCTCGTTTATCATTCTGTCCTTGACTGTAATGCCGCTGTGTCTATTGGTTGGATGCCAAAAGTATACAAAGTCCTGTGTGAATGGAAAAACTGCAGGAATAGTGCCCCAGACTGCCCCGGCTGTCTCGGCTATTGTATCCAATGCCTGCCTTGCTTCAACATAGGGGAAGTTAACTGCGCCTATTGGTACGTTTATCCTTCTGTCTATAACAAGGGGGCTATATAGAAATTGATCAGGAGTGTGTGTATCCTTAACAGCTTTTTGGAAAAGTGGATCAGCGTGTTTAAGTGTTTGAATACGTACGAAGTGTTGCCATGCCTGCCAAAATTGAGCTGAGGTATCTAATTGTCCGGGGTTGTTTTCATCTGGCGGCGCACTATGGATATAATTTATTATTCGTTCATTAAACACTATCTGACTACCAAAGCCAGTTAATTCAAAAGCATATTGATTATAGCCATCCCTTATTGTCCTATCAGCACGAATAAAGCCATGCATTAGCGGCCACAGATTAACATTCTCCTTACTACTATAGATAAAAAAGCGGCAGCCATTTCTTACGAGATTGCGATCGAGTGTTCTGTCATTATCCCATATTCTCAGGCGGAAATTACCTGCCTCATTTGCTATTAAATTGACCTGAGCATAATCTGATACGGGTAGACCGGAGCCTGATGATGGAGGATCAAAAGCATCGTACTCAAAAACTGGGACTGTTCCGGTGTGATCAGTTAGGAGTATGAGGGGCCGCATTGGCCGCATATAATCATCGAATCTTGTCATTATTATGCGCCGCTGTATCCTTCCATATAGTAACGTCCCATAAGTCTCGCGTATTCTCTGCCGTCAACTTCTTGTCTAACGTTTAGGTTTATGTTTAATGGAACATGAGATCCGCCTCCTATAGTAGGGGCCATCATTCTAGTATCATTGGGCCCGTGTTTTATAGAGCCTTTAGGATAGATGTCGACACGTTCGCCAGCATGTGCGAATATCGTTGTATCTTTGGGGAGTGTTGTATGAAGTCCGTGTTGTCCGAATAATCCACCGCCGCTATTGAGTGCCCTATTTGCTCCCGTTACAGCGCCAGCTCCGCCGCCACCTGCGGCACTTGCTGCACTTCTAGCACGAGATTCAAGTGCGGATATTTGGCTTTCCATACTGCTAATCATACTATTAAATGCTGATTCTATCGATCTTATGGCACTCATAAAGTCGCTTTCCATAGATTGAGCTGCGCTGCTTGCATCTTGCTCCACTTGTTGAAAGCTTGAACCAAAATCAGATTCTATTTTTTGCGTTGCTTGATTTGTTGCATTGTCAAACTTTTGTTCAAAGTTACGTGACGATGTATCTGCTTTTGTATTGATATCTCCGAATGCTTCGCCAAATTTCTGTTTCATTGCTGATGTTATCTTATCAATCATTTGCGAGAATTTTTGATCCATTGTTTGAATTGCTGTATTTGCTTTTGTGTTTATATCGCCGAATGCCTCACCAAATTTTTGTTTCATTTGTGTGGTTGTGTCAGTACTGAACTTGGTGGTGGCTTGTGTCATTGGTGTTATTGTTTTGTCCTGATAGAAGGTTGCTGAGTTTGTGAAAAACTCTTGTAGTCCTTCTCCATGTGCAACCCATGCCTCATCTAGTTGTAAGAGGGCCTCTATCATTGGAGTTATTGTATTTTCTTGATAGAATACTGGAATCTCAGCAAAGAACTCGCGCAAGCCTTCCCCATGTGCTAGCCAGGCCTCATCGAATTGTACAAGCGCCTCTATCATAGGCGTAATAGTATTTTCCTGGAAAAATACTGGAATCTCAGTGAAAAATTCACGCAGTCCCTCACCTACTGCGAGCCAGGATTCTCCGAAGTTGGTCGCCATTGAAGTAACGTCTATCTCTGCCATGTAACCAGGTATTGAATCGAGAAATGCCTTGAGGCCTTCCCCAATTACAAGCCATGCCTCGCCGAATCTCATAGCTGCCTCTGTCTGGAACTCCTCTCCTACTGTACCAGCTACGTCAGTACCCGCTCCAGTACTTCCCTCTGCAAGTTTCTCCTTTAATCTGGCGGCTGCCTCTTCAGCGCTGAGTCCTACTAAGTTAGGCAATTCCTGCTTTATTACTTCCATCTGTCTGAGGATCTCTTGAGGCGGCGCTCCGCTGCTAAATGCTTCCTGCATAGCGACGACTGCGGCCTCACTACCAGAGCCAGCTATATCGGCCATAGCGCTAAATGTTTCGCTAAATACTCCCTTTGAATTTTCGGCGGCTGTTCTAAAACCTTCCTCCATGCTCTGGAAGCTCTTGCTAAATTCGCCTTGCATCTGATCAAGATTAAACTCAGCAAAAACCGCCTCGCCTTCAGTTATCATGCTGCGCATAGATTCAATAAATTCCGCTTCGGCTGGCTCTAATTGTCGACCGATGTCAGTTGCAAAATCGGCGAACCATTCGCTTTTTGCCTCATTCATTTTTTCGCCTCCCTCCTTTACAATGCCAGCGAGCTCCTCGATTTTGCTTCTTACCTCTCCAGTTAGTGGCTCAAACGCTTCAAGCACTTGCTGACCAAATTCTATAGCCGCGAAGCCGCTCGCTTCCGTGCCTTCTTTGAATTGTTTGAGACTCTCAAGTGTGGGGGACATCGCTCCTGGCAAGTCCTCAAAAGTTAGACCAAACGTCGCGAGTCTATCAATTGCGCCCTGTTCTTCTTCTGCTGCAGCCGCAATGCTTAGACCCCATTGATCAATCGATTCAACGCCTCTAAGGTAAGCATTCTCTAGTTCCTGTAATGCTATCTTAGCATCATTAGTAGCTTGTATTGATGCACGAAGGGCTATCTCCTCTTCCATAAGTCCAGTTTTGTATTCATTTACTGCTGTTTGAATTGCTAGATAACGGGCTTCTGCATCTGTTAGTTCAATAGTGACATCAGCTAATGCATCAATACTATTGGCATGCTCCTCCCTAAGTGTTGCCAGTACGTTTTGATAATTTGTTGTTGAATCTGCTAATGTAATTATAGCTTGAGCGTTTGCATTCTTTGCATCTGTATCCTCAATCATTGCGAGAGTTGCGTCTGTCAGTGCTTGTTGATACTGGGCTTGCGCTTTGGCTGCATTATTAATCCCGCTCATTTCTTCGGCCATCGCCCTAATGTTTTCCTGTCTTTTTGTATTGTTATCGAGAAGTGCCTGGGTGACATTTTCCCACATGAGCTTCTCGCCTTCGAGTGCGTCCTCTTGCTGCATTACTTTGCCGAATGTTTCATCTAATGCTGCTGATAGCTGCTTGCGCTGATCTAAACTTAGATTCATGACATCGTTGGAATCAATGTATTTGTTGATGTTCTCGTTAATTGCATCGCTCTCCTCTTTGTAGGCTTGCACGTTTTCGCGTGTCGTCTCCATTTGTGAGGCGACAACCTTCTCCAAGTTCTCCGCTTCCTCTGCTGCCTTTAGCTGTGATTCAGATAAGAAAATACCTCCCTCGGTTAGTTTTGCATATTCTTCGGCGGATCCTTGCAATACTGCTTGTTGTTTTTCCAATGCGCCGCTCGTTCCTTCGAAACTAGTGCCAAGCTTTTCCATCTCTGGCGTTGTCTTCATAATAATGCCGTTGACGCTAGAGAAGCCACCACCAAGGTTTACAATTTCGCCCTGCATTGCTGCAAACATATCGGTGGCACTCATGCCTTCTGTGCCCGCCTCACGCGCTGCTATAGCGAAGCCCTGACTATCGGCGCTTAGCTTCTTGGTTTCTACTGCGGTTGCAGCTTCGGCCGATCCTAAGGTTTCCGTTCCTGCGATCATGTTGGCAACCTCATCCAGGCCCAAGTCTTTCATTAGTTGCCTGAAGTTGTCGCCAAGGCCCACGGTCGTTTTACCTGTTTCTTGTTGCGACTTCCCTAGATCCTCATTACCCTTAATCTGTTCCTCGGTTGCGCCTCGCCATCTTGCGTAATCTTCAAGAACTCCCTGAATAGCCCCCCCAATATCCATAATGAATTTGGCGGCTCCCTTTAATGCATCACCCACCGCTATGAGTGTGGGTCTAATCTTATCATACTGTGAAACGAATATTCCGGCCGCAGTTGCGACAATTGCGATGATTATACCAAGCTTACCAAAACCTCCGATTGCTAGAGGAAGTGGTATCTTGTTTAACAAGCCACCGAACTTACCGAATGCTCCGCCAAGTTTTCCAGTGGCTCCACCGAGTGCATCCTGTTTGCCTTTTAGCGATGTCACTAATGTTGATACCTGCCCAGCGGCTCCAACTCCTAAGAGCATTGTCTGGGTGAATAGTTGGACATACGATTGATTGAGTGCTTCTGTCTGATTCTCTAAATTATTTTCTAAGACACTAAGCTTATCCAGACCTATAGAGAGCCCCTGAGTCTGTGTTTTTGCTTGCTCGATAACTTGATTGCCTTCTTTTGTTGTTGAGGTAAGGTTGCCCGCAGCTTCATTCATTCTCTGGAGTGCTGCATCGAACTCATCTCCAGAAGTAACGCCAGCCTCAACCAATTTGTTAAGCTCGTCTTGAGCTGCTGCGAACTCTTCGGCTCCAGTTATTCCCAGCTCTTGATTGTCGATCATCTTCTGCGTTGTTTTGTCTAATGCTAGGAAACTAGAATCGATCTTTTTGTTTGCCATGTCGAGTTTAATTTCTGCAGCTTCAACATTTGCGGCTGAATCCCCTATTGCATCAAACGTATTGAACAAAGAGACACCAACCCCAGCGAGTCCAGCCATTGCCGTGCCAGCAGTTGCAAACTTGCTTCCCATGCCGGCAGCCTGTCCTCCAGTTGTATTCATTGTGCCGCCTAATGTTCCAGCCATTGTATTCGTAGAATCGAGGCCACCTTGTGCCCCCTCTGCTGATTCGCCCACGCCACCCATAGCATCGCCTAATGTATCGGCATCCGTACCAGCACCGGCAAATATGCCGCCTAAATCTTCTGCTGCTGTACCCATGCCCTCGACGCCAGTTTGTGATGTTTCGGCACTATCGCCGACCCCTTCGAAACTTGCGCCCGCCGTATCTGCAGAGTCGGTGACATCTCCAAGCGCTGTACCTGTATCATCTAGTGCGGTGCCTGTATCTTCGAGACTTGTATTAGTATCTTCTAAAGCTGTTTGAGTGTCCTCAAGTGCTGTGCCTGTATCTTCAAATGCTGTGTTAGTATCTTCGAGTGCTGTACCCGTATCCTCAAGCGCTGTATTTGTATCTTCTAAAGCTGTGCCTGTATCCTCTAAAGCTGTATTAGTATCTTCTAAAGTTGTACCGGTTTCTGTGAGTCCCTCATTTAATGTGGTTACTCCTTCACCCATTGTGGTAAGAGATTCTCCTGCTTCTGTTGCCGATTCGCCTGCAGTTGTTAGAGACTCCGACATTGTACCCACTTCGTCGCCAGTTGCTCCCGCTGCCTCGCCTACAGTTGAAAGTGATTCTCCAGCAGCTTCAAGATTTTCACCCATGCTGCCAGCACTTTCGCCAGCAGCTTCGAAACCTTCGCCTGCTGCTTCTGCGCCTTCCCCTGCTTGTTCTAATCCCTCAGAAACTTCTTGGCCAACTTCGCTAGAACCTCGTAAGTCATCCTCCATCTGCTTCGCATCGTCTGCGACTTCTCGAAATGCTTGACTTGCTTGATTCGTTGCTCGGATCGTAATTTGTGCTTCTGACATGAAAGATTAGGAAAAGGTATGCTGATTTTATAATTAGAACTAAAAGATGCTTAGTTCCTATGATTCAATTGATAAACAATTGGATTCATGTCGGATTCAGAAACAACCAATCCAGCTAATGATCCAGAGCTGCTTAAGGCTTATGTGAAAGCACAAGAGCAGCAACCACAGCAGTTTAAGTCTACTTACTATTTAGATGTTGAACAAGAAAATCTTAAGAAGTTAGAAAAATTGTCGCCACTTGATGAATTTGAAATTACCTTTCCGCCAGACTATGATACTACAACCTGGGAATTAAAAGCAGACGGTTATGAAAAAACTTTCGTTAGGAGAAAAGTAAATCGTAAAATGTATTGGGTTACAGAAGCCCTAGCTACTCAGATGATGAAAGAAAGGGATCCGGTTGAAAGAGGAAAGATAATCGATAAGCGTTATAGGTATATGTCTAAACTATATTTAGAAGAGAAAGGTACGCATAAACCCATGACTGATGAAGATTTCCAACGGGCAGATTGGGAGCAATTAAGGTATATTCTAATGGCTTGCAGTCATGCATATATTCATGGTCGGCTCCCTTTAGCAAACAAGAGCGGTATAGCCTAGAGCAATTATTAATCTACGCTAGAGGCTCACAGGTTAAGATCTCACAGAGAGCTGGCGAGTATCTGGATATGTGGCGACTATCGAAAGAACATGGTTGGAAGCCTTGGGAGATTCAAGGCACATATACAAAAAAAGGGCATCCAATTGTTTATCAGGAAGATATCCTTATGTTTAGATGGCTTGATGAGAAGGAAGCGGAGTACCAGTATCGACAGAATCAAAAGAGTGGGGGCGGATTGGGTAGGCAACAAGGAACCCCTGGGCTTGGAATTAGTGCGGGGCCTGGTCGAACATTCGGAACTACTGTGCCAGGAGGGCCGCAGCCAGATAGACCAGCGCCGCCAGGGTGGGGAACATAATGTCATTTAATTTAGAAATAGAATTTACAGGATTAAGAATGACTGAGAAAATGAACGACTTGGAGAAATCAATCTTTCAATATTCTATTCCGCGAGATATGGACGGAGTGTTTAATTTAGCATTGCAAGAAGGGCAGAGGTTGGCGCCTTTCAAGAGTGGAGCGTTAAGAGGCAGCGGCAGAGTTGTAAAGCCTGGGCCCCTTGAACGACGGCTAGAGTTCACGGTTGATTATGCTATGGCTACAAACAAAAAAGGTAGAAACGCGGGCTGGTTTGATACTGCTGCTGATTTAATAAGGCGTACACTGCCAGAAAATATAAACAGAAGTGTGCGAGAGCAGACAGGTATTGTATTTAGAAAATAAAGAAAAGGGTTTAGGATGTCGTAATTTCTGCTTTCGTTGCCTTCAATGCATAGCTTACAGTCATTGCAGATGTTTCGGTTGCAACTAGGTTCCAGGGTGCTTCATGTAATACAGCATTCGTTAATGTTATGAATGTGGAGGGCCCGAGTTCAATCTTGCAGGTTCTCTTTGTGAAGGCCTTGACATCGGCTAATAGAGTGCCATCTTTCCAAACGATGTCGAGACTTCCCTCAACTCTGTGGGTCGTTGGTTGTGCATAGCTCAATGTTGCATCTCCGAGGAATTGGATTCTATCAATCGCATTATTTACTGTAATAGTTCCACCTCTAACTTTTTGCGGAACAGCGTTCCAATCGATGGGATCGACTCCTCCGGCTAATCCAGTCCAACCAGGCAATGTAAGAGCGGCCCAGGTCGGGGTTCCTGTAATGCCGTGGCTTGTTGACGGGCTGCTGACATCTAGGCTAACGAGCTCGGCTGCAACCATAACGGATTCATTTGCTAGCGTTACTGTGACAGAATCGCATTGGCATCCTTTAGCGAAATAGAATTGTTCTTGGAGTGTGCCGCCGTTGTTTAGGTCGTGACCTACTCCGAAGCATAAACTTTTATCGATATTTTTTGCGCCAGTACGATTAATAAAATACATTAAAAGATCAGAGTCAAAAGGTATGTATGTGAATGGGACATTATACCGATCTCCTAATTTTTCTATTGCGTGTAAATATGGTGTTCCTAATGCGGCTTGCTCGGTATGTTCAATAACTGGCCCAGGGTGAAATTCCTGACAGAGTACATCATTAAATGCTGCACTTGCAGGTATCTGGCCTTTTGTGACCTCTTCAACCCAGCCAAATTTTGTGATTTTCTGAGGCGTGGAAATTGCGATTGACAATCTAAGGCTTGGAGCCTAAGTTTAAAACTAATGAACTAAAACAATGGTTAGCGGTCTCTGCTATAGAATCAGGGATAAATCCTAGGATAAGGGCGGCATGAGTTTGGTCATGTTCCGCCGCCCACCGCTATTAATTTAATGTTCGCCTGTCATTTGCCAGTTGGCATATTTTAGCATGCCGTTAAAGTGTTCTTGTGTTCTAAACGTTTTATCGTGTAAAATTGTTATACCTTTGACAAGATAGGCGCTATCGCTTGCGCCTTTTAATATTCTGCCAGTTTCTTTAATAATAAACCAATAGTGATGTGAAAAGTAATAAATTGAGCTCGGCTTATAGAAGATTCTCGGACGTGCTCCGCTTTGTCCGATAGGGCCGGCAGTATAAAGATCGAAGACTCTACAACCTGGGCCATAGGTGATTGCTTTTTGTAGATTCTCTCTGAATGCATCCCAATTCGCATCGCTTGCAATGTATTCATCTGAGTCAAGGACTATAAGGATGTCTAAATCTTTAGCGGCTCTCATATACTTGGTTCGAGCTTCAATCTGGTTGGTTGGTTTCAATAACGCAATTAATTCAATATTGGGATATCGTGAGCACACTGCTTTCGTATGAGATAGAGACTGAGGATCCTCGTGTGGAAAGTGCGAATAACGAGTATGTACAACAATTAACCGATCTAGTCCGAGATATACTGAATCTAATAATCGTTGTAAACCTACAGGATCCGAATATACACAGCAACCCAGACCTACTTTAAGCGGTGCTGATCTTTTCGTAGTTGACATTGATCTGCGCCGTCATTTTATACATACCGCTGTATGATGCGCCTAATGTGGTTGCCTCTTCGGCTCGCATTAAGATAAAATGAGACATGCCCAAAATTCCTTGAATTGGTGCGAGATGATATTGAAATGTTAAGCGCATAACTTCGCCTGCCATAAGATCGAGCTCGGGAAAGGTCATGCCTTGCGGTGTGCGGTTCATCATAAAGTGAATATTGAGCGTATGAATAACTGGGATGTTGCCAGTTCCCCCGAGTCCTGATTTTGGCATATCTTTTCCAGAGTTTAAAAATTCGTGTTGAACCCATAGCCATAGGCTATTGTTGCCTGGCTCTGGTCTATTTTTCATTAAAGCGGGATCTGTTGTTAAGAATATGGCCTGCTTGTTTATTGTTGCTGGGCTAGTAATCGACCAGTTTGTACCAATGTATTTGTAGATAAGATCTGCTATTTGTGTGGGGCTATAATCCGCAAAGGGTGAGGTTCCAGATACTCCGAATGTGACGCTCATATTAACATCTTGGAGTTGTTACCCTATCATAGAAATGTGGAAATGGATTTTGCCACGGCTCACCTTTTCCACCTAATCCCATGCCGTAAGTTGTTACAGGATTAATGCTACTGTGTGGCCTCACTGTTGTTTGTTCTCTGTTCTCTGCCATAGCTGCGCTATATGATTTGTATGATGTGGTTGCGAATTTGTTTGTGATGTCTGCGCCCGTTAGTCCAGCTTTAAATTTCTCTAGCAGCTTTTCAAAGAGTGCATATTTTTCATTTGCAAAATCTTTATGCTGTGAATAATGGCCTAGAACGAATACTGCTGCCAGCAATTGCTCTAGTTTACGAATGCCATCCACGTTTGCATGATTTGTATCATAGACTCCTATCTGCTGGGATAGGAAGCTATATGCTGCTTGTTGCTCCTTGATAATATTGGCATCGTCAAAATCTTCTACCCAGGCTTTGGTCGCCTCTTCTCTAACGTCACTGGTTACACTTACAAAAGCCATAATTAAGAGACTTCGACCACATACATAAAAGGTTTCTTTTGACCAACATAATATTCATCATAGTAGCCATCTGAGCGCTTAAGATGCAACATGTTTATCTTTGGATCTACTATGAGAGGGATCCCAGCCTTACGGCAGTTATTACAGAATACCACATCGTTGCAGCAGCCGCCGATATCATCTTTAAATGTGAATCTTTCAACTATGTCGCGACGTATAGCAGCAAATGCAAAGGCATTAAATCCAACCTCAAAAGGTTCACCCTTCTTAATGAGTTTAGACTTGGCTGTCATCCAGTGATACTTTCGTATGCTAGGGTTTAAGCTTGGGATGTGTTCTTTTGGTGTGATTGCAAGCTTACCCTTATTCATTGGGTTACTATCTATGTTACACATACCGCTTACTACAGGATAGTCATAAGTATCGATATCGTAGAGGAGTTGGGCCAGATCGTGTCGTGTTGCAAGTAAATCGTCGGGACATATGATTAAATGCGTATAATCGTTTTCTAGGAAATATTCGCGTACCAAGCTAAAGGCCTCTTCCTGTCTATAATATTTGGCCCAAAATTTATCAATTCTAAGTTGCTCCATAAACAGCCTAAAGAGTTTGATATCTCTAGGCGATGGGATGCCTAATAATGCGCGCACAAATTAAAAAAGGAATAAAAGGTTTAACGGGTTCTTCTGCCTGTCTCTGGTTCTGGTGCTATTGATCTTCTTTGAAAACTTTCTACTTCTGGAGTTGTTTCTTTGTTTTCAGCAGCTTCTTTCTCTTTTGCTATTTCTTCATCTATTCTTTTGCCTTCTGCCTTTGGTAGTGGAAAGCCTGGATTTCTTTTTCTTTGCTCTTTATTATCTACGGCTGCCACCGCTGTGATAGTTACAACGACATCCTTAGTATTTGCATAATACATATTGCCATCTTTGCCCTTTGCTTCAAGCATGCCGGAGCCTTCCTTATCCTCCTTAAAGTTTAGCTTTTTGCCTAATCCGTCTGTTACTGAATCTAATCTGTTTAGCGGTATTTGAATCGCTGCGCCTATTGATGGAGTTACCATTTCGTTTCTAGGAAGTTAATAAAAAATAGGAGAACTAAATGGTTAGAAACAATCTGAGCCACAGCCTGCTATGCTGCCAGCTACGTCAAGAGTTTCATTAACAATAGTGTTGTTAGTGGTGTTTAGGGCCGAAATAGCTGAAATAAAAAGGAGAATTAGTGCGATTATTATTCCCCGTTCTCCTCTTCTTCTTCGTCTCCGGCGTTATCGCTAAGGACTTCGTCTATTGCTTCGCTACCTGAGATGAATGTATTTTGCAGTAAGAGAAGCTGATCACTTGTGGCGTTTACTATCACACCGGATGTCCCGCCTATTGCTCCCGCTGTCTCATCTAGGGCCGCCTTAAGCTCTCCTCTGTTTGTATCATTTCCATTGTCTAGTACTTCGTCAAGCTTCTGATCTAGAACTGCTGTGCTATTTTCTAATACATCGAATGCATCGGTTGCGTTAGCTACTGGAGTTTCTGGTACTGGGATTGTGTCATTTATTGGTGGAAAAGGTACTGGCTCAGTTGTTTGATTACCGCTTGTTTGATTTCCGGTTGCATTATCTCCTGTAGGTGGTTCAACTATTGGAGGCAATGGTATCTCTGTTTGATTCTCGCCTGATCCTGTTTCGTTACCTTCTGGGACTTGTGGGATTGTTCCGTTTGGTGTTGGTTCCGTTGGTAATTCTGGAGTTGGAGGCAATGGTTCGACTTCGCCTGTGTCATTTACTGTGACGTCAGTACCATTCTCTGGGGTTGTGACATCCGTACCGTTATCAGGTACTACTATCTCGCCGTTTTCTGTGTCATTAACTTCTGGAACTTCTGGCTCTGGCTCAATTACTGGGGGCACATCTGGCACTTGAGCTTGACCCTTAGGGAATACCCAATAGAATTGCTGTGCGCATACTTCGGCATCGCTTAGACATGAATCAATGCTGATGTTTTGCGGGCGAGTGTTTGGGCCCACTTTATAACTTACATCCTCGCCGCTTTCTGTATAGAGGGTTTTAGGCCCTACAAGATTGCCACGCTCATTTGTTATTGTCGTTATTATCTCGGATGAATTGACAACGTTACCGTCATCGTCAACTGAAAAAACTGTAACGTGTTGCTGCTGTCCTCGTTGTACTTCTGGCACTAATTGTATTTGTAAACCAGTTGTGCTTGTTTGATTTTGTGCGAATATGCTTGTGGTTAGACCTAGTGAGAGTATAACCGCGACCGCTATCGCTAAAGATTTTATCATTAAAAAAGGAGTGGACGACTAGGTATTAAAGCGTTATACCTAGGGCTTTCTGCTTGGTTGTGTGAATGGTCTGGGTATTGCATCATCTTTGTCTGCTAACCATTCTGGCGGGACTCTGCTTCTAAGTTCATCTATCTGTTCGACTGCCTCCTGAACCTTGCCTTTTATTTCAGGAGTGTGTTGTTGTATATCTGCCTCCACTTGTGCTTTTAATCCTGGCTTAACTTCGTCAAGTCTGGCAAGGATGGCCTCAATTCCAAACTTTGCGAGACCTGAGTCAGATATTTGCTCCTTTACTTTTGGCATCATAGTATCTGCCGCTTTGAATCCACTCTCAGCATATACGAGTTGTTTTTCATATTTCTTACCTAATCCTGACGCTCTGATTAATGCAATGATTGTTCCGGCTAATGCTGTAACTGCTGGCACTGCTACGATTATAATGTAATTGAATAAGTCGATAATTGAATCCGCTGGTGCTACCTCTTCTATTTCTCCTTGTGGTGTTTCAACTGGGATCGGTTCTTGACCAGTTGGTAATGTTGCATTTGTTCCTGTTTCATTTTGTGAAAGCGCAATTCCAAAATATATTGTACCTCCCATGAACCAGACTATTGCAAAAGTCGTTAGACTTATTGCTAAAATATATGGTTTATCCATTTGCTTTGAAAAAATAGTGAAAGGGTAAAGAACTAACTATTTGTTTATCAATTGGTAACTTACTTATTGGCCGACGACTTGTGTAACTTCGCTTTCATATCTTCTTACCTCGAATGTGAATCCTTTGATTATCTGAAGTCCTCTGATTAGTTTATCAAACTCCTCCCCATCTATGCCTCTATCTAGATTAATTGAGACAAAGTAAAGACGTCTAGGTGCTTCAGCCATATTATATTTGAATGAGATAAAGAACAGTTGCTTTTATCATTTTCTATCCTGTGATATTATTTAGTATTTTATCTAGTTTCTCTTGCATTTTAGGTATTTCTATTTGTGTAAAGTTGGACTGATTATATTGCCTTACCTCATCTATGAGGTATTCAGCATCGAATGCATTACCTATATAGTCAATAAACTTAGTTACTGTTTGGGTTACGTTAAGCATCTCTGCTGTTTGGTTTGATAACAGTGGGATTGTATATTGCAGCGTTCTGATTAAGTCATCTTGCTCTTGTTTGGTAAGATTAGCATCCTTTTCTATTATTGTTTCTAGATCATTAGTTACATTCTCAAGTGATTGGTTCATACTGGTTACCACTGCATTAAAACCTGTGACTGTTGCATTGCCTCTAACATTAGCCCGCTCTATCAGTTCGGTTAGTAGAATAGTTTGATTATTGTCGCTTTCGATTAATTCCTTATTTTGACTGATTGCAAAATCTACACTTTCCTTTTGCTGTTGTGCATCGCGTTGAATCTCTTTATCGCTATCCTGTTTAAGCTGAGCATTATAATACATATTCACACCAAACAGTATGATTATGATTACAAAGAGAAACTCTGTGCGGCTGAGTGCAAAAACCCTTTTAGCTTTCTCTTGTCGTTCGCTCATGTTCTACTGTTCCTTATAATATCGCCTTCTGCCTGTCTTAGTCTATCTTGTAACTTGCCTAGTTCTATTTGTAATTGTGCTATTGCACTAGTATGCAGCTTTATATCGCCTCCAATCGTTGAGAATGTTTGATTTACCTTATCACAGGTTTGACGGGTTTCTTGGCTTATGTTTCTAAGAATCTGTTTTATCTCGTCATAATGTTCTTTCTCTTTCTCTTCTAACTTGCCGAAGTCTGATTGGAGATTGAAAACGTTGTGAGTGGTAATAGTATTCTTCTCACCCTTGTTTAATCCTCTAATCATAAAGAGCACGGCTATAGGTACGATAATAGCTATAACTGGAATTAATGTCTCATGAAAGGTCAAAGCTTGAGGGTTTTGATTACCCATTTTAGATAAACATGAACTAAAGATTTAGCGCTTTTCGGAATACTTTGCGGGCCCATTCGCTCCGTTTGCCTTTGTGATTTCCAACCTGTTCATTTATTGCATCTAGTATTTCCCTGTCAAGCGAGAAGGATACGACAACGACATCCCGCTCAAGAAAGGTTTTACCTTCTTGTTCTTGCGCTTGCGGCATTGCTTGGCTCAGGTTGTGTTATTGATGGCTGTGGTTGTTGTGGCGGATAAGCTAATGTTTCAAAGGGCGCATTCTTGAATGCATCTAGGGTTAATACTTCGCGCGGTAATATGGCGCCTGTCTCTGTTTCTTCTGCAGCAGATAAGAATACGCGTCTTACTATCTGATCTTTTAGATATTCGTCAACCTTTTCGGGTGTGAATAGTACCTCAAAGACTTTCTCATATTCTTGGACTTCTGCGATTCGTTCGTCTTGCTCGCCTGTTTCTTTGTTTATTACATATTTCTTTATGAACTCTGGCCGAATGTAGACCTCATGATCTTGTGTGGTTGTATTGTGTCTATTGCCAATATGATCAACTCCGATATATTCCCATAAGCTTTTGATATATTCCTTGCCATCAATCCATCTTATACGTTTTAATTGTTTGAGAGTTTTAATTGGGTATACTGTTTTATCGCCTGTTCTCTGCCTATATTCGCCATTTTTGTGCATGACTTTAGCCTCCCATTTATCGAGTTCAAGCTGTTCCTGTTTAGGATAATAGATTAATGTGCCAGGTTTGGGTATGTCTTTCGGATCTTTTGGGGGTAAAATGTAACCCTCTTTTAAGTAAAATTCCTGAGTTTTTCGCCAATTCATACTCGAGATTGTTTATCAAATAACATGTGAACTAAAATAAAATAAAACAAAATGAGAGTGCGGTAAGGCTTCAAAAAAGGACGAACGAACTCGCGCCCTTGCTTGGCCTTCATCCGCATCTGAATCCCGTCGGAACCACCCGACATACGGACTTATAGCCAAGTTCTAGCCTTACCAACACTCTGCGATGTCATACACAAGACAGTGCGTTTTGCAGCATTGCGGACAACACAAAGGACTTTTGTCTGAAGTGAAAATAGAAAAGAAAAGGAAATTAAAAAAGGTTGCGTTTTGGATTTGTTGACTAGGTTGTTGTGCCTGTATGCTCCTTTGCTAGAGCTGCTTTCCACAGCACAGATCCGTACCACTTTTCCATGACTGTGCCTTTAAAGCTGCCTTTTACATCCTCATAGTTAGCTGTTCTCTGTGGGCCATTATACCACCTTGTCGTTCTATCGTCGTATTGATGGATTGATCCGGTTGCCAAATTTTCATCTATTGTGATACTATAGCCGGGTAGCTTTGGATGTGTCTTACTTCCGCCTGTCGCATCGCCTGGGCCTAGTGTTGGGCCTTCTTGTGCAAAGAATCCTCCCTCTCCCATCCAGGTATTAGTCGACAAGACTTCGAAGGTTGTGCTATTCATTGCTAATCTGTTTGCATTTCCGCCAGCGTTTCTAATTGCAATTGCCTGCGCTTGGAATACTCGTTGAGGTATTGCAGTGTTTCGTCCAGATGCTGCTAATACATCGAATGCTGCAACTGCTCCAACGTTTGCCATTGGTGTGAATAATGTGCTTGCAAGTTCTTCATTGTATTTCTTCTCCCAGCTTATCGGTATCATTTTGTTTATATCGCCGATTACATCTTTGCGTCTGCTTACCATGTCAAACCATATGCCGACCTCAACGATTACACCTGACTTCTTTAGCTTTACCGTTCCAGTCGTATAATCAACGTTTAGGCTTCCTGGTGTATCCATCTCGTTAAGTCCCATTGTGACATCTCCGTATGCAGTGAACTCGTCAGGGAGTGGTACCTCTATGAACTGAGTCGTTTCTTTCTTTACTGCATTCATTAGTTGATAGTCTCTGAATGTGAACTCAACTTGCTCATTGCTTACGATTTGGTTAATGATTGGCGTAGATGTATAGTGTTTTGCTGTAATTATTGCGGCTCCTTGTAGCTTTGCCATTCTGCCAGTGTTGACCTCTTCGGCTATGTCATGCAGTACTACCGCATCATTCTGGAATTGCTTCTTGTAAATATTGTATCTTGCTTGATCGTCGCTGATACTTCCTGCTGCCTTTAATGTTTTCAGTCTTACTATTTCGTCACGGTTTGCCATTATGGGCCCTGTATAGTCTGGATATATGCTGTTTGTCATAGATAGATAGAAATTTCTATCTATAGGATTATACCAGACCGTATTCGCCTTTTGTCGTGCCAGCTCTTCTTGTACTGCTGCAGATAACCCCGGATTATTGTAGGGGCTTCTTTCATAAACCATTGTAGACATTTCTATGTTGCTACCTGCGCGCCGAGTTGTATGATAATCTTCTCACTGACGGCCGCTGCAGTGGGAGAGTTGTTTGTTCCACTTTCTTCACCATGATGACGTAAATATCGCCCAACGATTCTATTCGTGGCTTCTGCTGTCCTTGTTATTACTCTGCCTGCAACTGCTGTATCTGTTATGACTACAGAACCAACCTCAATGGTTCCTCCAGCTAGGCAAGTAAACTCGCCATCATAACAAAGCGATACTCCTGTTTGACCTGCGGGCTTTGTTTCAGTGCATCCCCAAAATGGGCCTGTTCCTGTAGTTGGCGCAGTTCGATATGAATCGGGCGTTGTACCTGGATCTATGTTTACAATATCGCCAGCGTTGATTGTGATGCCGGAAGCTGCTGGGCTATTACTTGTGCCAGGCCTACCGACTCCGCCCTCACGCTGACCTAAAAATCCTAGATTTGCGTTATAGACCATTTTGTTTTAATATCCTCCATTAAGTCTCAAAGCTTTCTCAGCTCTGATTTTTTCCTCGTCGGCCTCTAGTGAACTAGCACTTTGGAGGCTACCTAATGGATTACTCCATTCTGGTGAGGATGCCCGCTTGACTTGTAGCTCAGGCACTTGTGATAGTTGTTCCTTATTTGCATAATACATTTGCAGCCATTCAATAGGAATATTTTCTTTAATCGCTTTCTCTATTTCAGCTTCCCATGCTTTTTGATTGAATCTTTCAGAGTTGCCTCTTCTCTCTGTGAAAAGGCTCGGCTTGATTATTTTCTCAAGCTGATATCTCTTTTCCTTGTAATCCCATTGTTGGGTTCTTTGTTCTAGCTGTTTTTTCATATTCTGCATTTCTTGAAAATATTTGCTACTGCGGAAAGCTCGATCAGCATTTTCGTCTGTCTGCATATTAGCGGTATTTCCAGTATCTCCTCCGCCTTCGCCTCCTTGCTCGGTTTGTTCTCCGTTTGGCTTGGGCTCAGTTGATTGGCCGCTAAATCTGAGCTTTTTATAATATATTGTAGGCTTTTGTTTTGGCTGTACATTCTGAGTGGCTAATGTGTTGCCGCTCGGATCACTCACTTGAGCCTGACCAAAAGACATAGGCCCAGGAGTACTGTTTGCGTTGGAGCTCATACTCATAGTATTATCGGAACTGCCTGATTTCAAAAGTAAAGAACTAAAAGCATCTTTTGGACATATGCCTAATCTTTCCTTATATGATGCGGCTCTAAGCTGAGGAGTGCATGTATTAAGATCGCCTTGACATTTTCCTATTGCTATAAACTTGGGGCCAAAGGCGCCAGAGGGCACGCTTGCAACATGGAGGATCTCATATTGTGTGATAGCATCATCGGGGCCATCTAATTGCGCGATGCCTGGACTAAAGGCAGGCGGAATTAATTTTGTTTCTGGTTTTTTCCATTCTTCTTTGACTGTTGGATCTGTAACTTTGCCAATACCAAACCAGGGAATTTCTCCGCTTGCGGATTTATAGCTGCCTGAGTTTTTCGTTACATCTACAACATGACCATATTCATATTTGCGTGCGAACTCAACCTGTCTAGCTCTATCGTCTATCGGAATATCTCTGGAGAAAGGATGATAATCATAAAACAATGAATCCTTTTTGTCTAGCATTAATGAGAGTGGTTTGCCTATTGCCGTGCGTGCATAACGTTCGTTGGCCTCAGTGGTTGCCCTCCAGCCACGTTGATTTAAGAGATTATTAATTAATGGAAATTTAATAAAAAGGTCGCCCTTCTCGTCTGTGAAGCGCTCGAGATACACAGTGCTAAGACTTTAGAAATGTTGAGGAGAACTAAACTATTATTATTATTTATTGAGGTGGAGGCCCTGCTTCGCCTTCTGGCTCAGGTTGTACATTCATAACCTTTTGAATAACTGCTTTGGCTTCTTCTAATTGTTGTTGTAGTTCTGGAGTGACTTCGCCTGATTGAAAAGCTGTTTCTGCGTTCATAATGAAAGATGCTATTACTTGGGCGTCTGGTTGATCCATTTCTATTTTAGCGTTATCGCCTTCTGGCTTTGGTTTACTATCTTCTGCCTTTGGTGGAAATGCTCCGATTTGAGACATACCCTCTGCGCCGTATTGTGCAATTGGAGAACTAGCCTGTTGCTCTAATGCTCCGCATATCTTATGGGCAGATTCGTCGCTGTGTCCTTTTCGCTTTTGAGCTCCGACACATTCGCCGAATGTAGCATATGGCCCTAGTGGCATAAGGCAAATTTATTAAATAGAATCGTGAGAACTAAAGACACCGATAGTATACTGTCGGTAGAAGCTTCGGGCCCGCGTGTATTAATTGACGTGGGCTTTTCTTTTCTTAATCTAGATCTTTGAATAGCATAAACATCTTTATGATTCTCGATAGTTTGTGATGTTTGTGTATATCGTCCATGTTGACATTCGCCACTAGTTTGCGTGCTCTGAATGTGCCACGGGTTGGAATTATGAGACTACCTGCCTTTAATACGCCAGATGTCTTTGTATAGAATACGTAGCGCTGTGGTTTAGGAGTTGGTCTAACAGGCAATGATGCATACTTTAGGATAATAGGGGCTTTGCTTAGCTTTACATGCAGCTTTACTTTGGTATGAAGAATTAACCTTGGGACTAATAGACGGCCTCGCGTCTGTATATAGATAATAGTAAAGCCAATCTTTTGCGGTGGTACTGTTAGAGCTCTGGGTCTACTTTGGAACTTGGATGACTTGGTTGTCATACTACTGCCCCCGCCGCCGCTTGATAGCGCTGAGACTTGCGCCTCTCTATCATGATGCAGCTCTTCGGTTAATATTAGGTTCTCAATTAACGATCTGAATTTGCTGGCTTGCCTTGTTAGATTGTCGCCTAATGTTAGAGTCTCCGATATTGTTCTGGTTATATTCTGCTGGCCTCCGCTTTTAACTGCAGCAGCTAAATCGCTTAAGCTTAGGGATTCGGATAATGTGCGCGTCTTATTTGCCAAACGAGTTAAGGATTCGCCAAGTGTTAGAGTTTGTGCTATCGCCCTAGTTTTTGCAGCTAATCTTTGCACTTGATCTGAGAGCGTTAGGCTTTGGCTAATGCTTCGAATCGTGCCTTTAGACCTTGTCGCTGCATCGGATAATGCAAATGTGTCGCTTGCAGTCCTAGTTTTATCTGCCTTCCTAGATACTGAATCGCCTACAGTTAATGACTCAGATAAATTCCTCACTATTCCGGCAGCGCCACTTTCTTTAACAGCATCAACAAAATCTGTTAGTGCTAGAGTGTCAGCAAGCGAACGGGCAGCAGCTTTTAATCTTATTACTGAATCGCCTAGCGTTAGGGTTTGGGATACAGTCCTAGTCTTATCCGCCTTTCTAGTAGCGGATTCACCTAACGTTAAAGATTGAGCTATTATCCTAGTCTTTGATAGTAACCGTATAACTGAATCGCCTAGGATAAGAGTATCGGCGGCTGTTCTTGTAATGCCTTTTACTTTAGCTACTGCATCGGATAATGTTAGAGTCTGAGCTATTGAGCGATTGGCTGCCTTTGATCTTGTTGCTGATTCGCCTAATGTGAGGGATTCGGTTCTAGTTCTAGTTTTGTTTCTAGATAGTGTGAGAGATTCGCCAAGTGTAAGCGTCTGAGATATTGGTCTAGGCATGCCTTTGGATTTTGTTAATGCTTCACCTAATGTTAGAGTCTGAGATATTGGACGGATGGCTGCTTTCCTTCTAGTTGCTGACTCTCCTAATGTTAGAGTCTGACTTACAGTTCTAGTTTTATTTCTCACGATGGCTACAGAGTCTGAGAGTGTTAGCGTATCGGCCGCTGTGCGATCTATGTTTACGGTTGTAATAGCTACAAAGGTTACACTCCAACTCCTTACTGTCATGGTCTGGGTTCCCCCAGTCGCAGGGGTTACCATGTTAGCATTAAACTTGTCATCAACAATCAACGCGTCTGTATTGGTTGTGTCTGTAAAGTAGCCTGTAGTGCTTGCCGTTATGCTTGCACTCTGGTTTCCATTGGCCCCGTTCTTTCTGAATCTAAACGGCGTAACTCCTACGGTGTTAGCCGATACATGGATTGTAAGCTGTGAGAAAGTATAAGGATTCATTAACAATATTTGATTGTCTGCTTCTGTAGAAGCTCCAAGATTTACTCTTGCACCAGGAACCATATACCTAGTTAGAGGTTCACCAATGGTTAGGGCCTGATTGGCAGAACCACACATAAACCCTTTACCGTCTGTAGTCTCAAAGCCCAGAGTAAATACCATAGATATAGCCCCAGCATTTGTTCCTAAGATTTGAATACAGATATCATCACCTGCTACAACCGCAACTGTATTAGCAGTATTTTCAAAGTCTCCGGTCGCAGAAGCTCCTATAGTTAATGCTAGTGTTTGACTTGCTCCGTTCTTTCTTACTGTGACTGTACTATTTCCGGCTTTGGCGTTTGATATACATCTAACATAAAGATTTTTGAATGTACCAGTCTGTCGTATCCTAACCTTACAATTATTCTCTGTAGCATCTCCTATAGTATTCTCTCCAGCTAATCCGAAGAATATAGCTGCGGTTGCAACTACGGATCCGGTAGATGTTCCGTGTCTTGTAACTGTATTTGTGGTTGCATCAAACTCTGATGATATAGTACTTATGGTAATAGTCCCACCCGTACCAGCTACTACTCTCCAAACAAGTTTATCACCTGCTGATACTGCTACGACGCTACCGTCTGTAAAGTCACCAGTGGCCCCGGCTGCGATACTTCTGTCTAGTGTTGTTGTAGAACCGTTGATAAGTAAGACAACCTGGGTGGCTGCGGTTGTAGTATTAGCCGTTACATGAACGACTAGATTTTGAATATTACCTGCTTCTCTGTAAATTGTCTCTCTTCTGTTTTGATTAGAGTCACCGTGAAGTCTAGATGTAGGAACCTGAAAGTATGTGGTTGACCCTGTAGTTAATGCGTTACTATTCCAACATGCCTGTAGAGTCCTAGCCATATACTATCTAGTCCAGAATACAGTAACTCTACCGACTCCAAAACGATTGTTAAAAGCTGTTTGTATATTGTTTTTCTGTGTGGTTGTTAGGGTTGAATTTAGAATCCAAACATTGGCAACTCTATTAGGTCTTACACCTTGAAATTCCCAATCGAATACTACTCCTTTCTTTAGTTGTCTTTCTCCGTCTATTACATCGATAATTGCTAGTGGGGCCCTATCGATTAACTCTTGAAGGATATTACCGGGCCCACGTTTATTCTCATTGTGTAACTCTGTGAAACCTGCTTGATCTTCCGATATATCTGAGTGTCTGGTACACTTTATAATGAACTGTATAAAATTAAAGTCGCTATCTATTTCTATACGACATTCTTCTTTGTAGACTTTTGAGCAATTGTCCGGCATCCAGAATGACATAGGTAAGTATCATTTAGGATAACGTTATTGTCCATGTAACTGTTAGAGTGTCATTTATTGCTATTGTGCCAGAGCCAGATGCGAATGCTGCAATGTGACCCATGACACCGGAGACAGGGGCCGTTACTGCGTCAAAGAGAGCGGAGCGAACGATGTCAGTCATTGCTCCGGTTGCCGTGAATACATGTGATATTGTGCTTGTGTTTGTTCCGTTGCTATGTGTTCGTGTTGTTGCTTCTATCCTGGCGAATCCTGCAGTTGTGAGCTCTGCGGTTAGCGCTGTTTGGGCGCTGTTAATAGTTTGGCCTGTGTTCTCTGTTAGTGCTATCGCATTAAAGCCGCGTCCTGATCTCGAGGTTGATGTATAACCGTTAATGTGAAGCTGATCAATTCCTACCGTTGTAGCGACGTTGTGTTCCCAATGGGCTAACTGGATGTCTTTGTTTTCCTTTGCTTTATGTAGAACTACCGAACAATAGGCATGACGTGTTTGCTGTGTCATTTCTTTACTTTCCTAATTGTTGCGCCTTTCTGCTTACTCTGGCAGTCTTCGCATATTATAGTATAAGTTTTACGTCCCATGTTATCGAATGGCACAAAAGGAAAGCCATCAATGCTTAATTCTTCCTTACATATAGCGCAAGGAGTAGCGCCGCCCTCAGTTATATGAGTCGAATCGCCTTCTGGTTGGCTACAGTGTTGGTTCCATTCATTAACGTCTGTAGTTGTAAAGTCGTCTTTGACGCACTTGAAAGGGCCGCCTTCAAATAATGACATTAATAACGCACAGAAGAGCCAGACTTAAAGTAAGAACTACAGCCTTAACCGAATGCAATAACAGCGATATCGAAGTCCCAGCTAGTCTTTGGTGGAGTTATCTGTTCCTTTGGTACATCAACCTCTAGATCCATTGTTCTTGATTCGCCTGGACGAATAACATCGTGATCATCTTCTAGGTCGTTTGGATATGTGAGTATACGCAAGCCGTTAGTCCTTGGATTAACTAATCTTATTGGATTAATTGGGTGTATGTTCTTAATGTTTATTCGTTTGGTTGAGATTTCGCCCGGCCTCATTTCTTTAGTCCAGACATCTTGTTGAAAGGCTTCGCCCGTGTCTGCGTCAGTATATTCTATTACTTGCTCTGTGCTCATGGATTATCTTGCAACTCTTCAAGCGATCTCTTTATTTTGAGGGCTATCTCTTGCTTTAGAATTTCAGTCTCTTCTTTACGCTTTTCAGTTGCTGCAGCCTTAAGCTTTGTACGAATATCTAGCTCCTCTAAGTCCTCTTTTCTTGCTAATGCCGATCCTCCTAGTGGTGAAGCAAAATTGGGGATGGGGCTTGCTGTTGTACTTGGGGCTGGCTCTCCTGCCGGCGTCGATGGTGTTGCTAGCGTTGTCTGTTGTTCAAGGGCCTTTGCTGCCTTTCTTGCTCTTATCTTCTCAACGAATTGGTCAAGCTGGGCTAATTCTGCAGCCTCTTCGTCGATAAGTATACCTGATTGCTTCCATCCTATTGCAGCTTCTGATAATTCTAGGAACGTATCGACTTTCTTATCTACGAATTTAAGGCGTGGTCTGAATGGCAGTGCATTAATATCTAATTGCATAACGTTAACGGTTCTTTCTAGATTAGGTATGACGCCCTCCTCTTCATATTCTTGTAGTGGTTCGGCTTGTGCTTGTACTGGATATTCCTGAGTGCGTTCTGTTTGCTTTTTCTTTATCAAAGCTTTTAGGTTGCGGTCATACCATTGGGGTTCTAATACATTGCGCAGTCTTTGTCTTATCTTTGTCAGCTTTGTAACTCGCATAAGATTGGAACTAAATTGCGCCGTACTCCTATTCTGTTCGTCTTGAAATGCGAAAACAAGCGCAATTCCAAAGCTTCTGAATATTTCTTTCTGAGACATTTCAATTGTCTCCATGAGTTCCTTGATTCGTGTGTCATTTAGATCCATCTTGTGGATTAGGATTTGACCAGCGCCCCAAATTTGTGATTTGCCAGGTTCTACCATAGAAGCTATTTGATTAAGCATCTCCTGCGTTTCTACTTCGGGGAATTGCAGAATATGGAACGGGGCCCACTTACTTCGGCGTATTTCAGGTATTGCTATCTCATAGGCTGTCCTTAATGATAGAGCTGTGAACATTGTGGGTTCTGCTGTGGATATACCAAAACCGCGAGCGTTTGGCGTCATATGATAGTCATTTGCTTCGTAATGTATCACGTCGTCAACGCTCACGATTCGTTTATCACCTTTGTAATCCTTATATTCAAAACCTAAGATCTCCCAAGTTTCTGCGTTACAATAAATTTTACCTAATCTGATTGAAGCTAATGGAATAAGTCGGAGTGGGATACCATAGTTGTCGCATTGCATAACAAGAAGAGAGCGACCGAATGTTTCACCTGATGCTAGTAGTTCGCTGAATCTATCAGTAGCGTTTACCTTTTCGTCTATGGTTGCCAATTCGTCAAGATAATCCATGAGAAGAGGATCCTCGTTTAGTTTCTTGATTTCTTCATTCTGACGTTTCTGGCTAGCATATGCGCGCGGTGTATCCATTGCCAACTCTGTACGTTCGCCAAGTGAGAACTCGATTAGGATGTCTGTAGCTCTTCGGGTTGCTGGTTCCCTTCTATAATTTTCTAGCAGTATCTTGTTTTCGTCGTCAGTGTAAGGTGGTTTAAATCCATCATAGACTTTATCTCTGCCGCCATGTGCCTTTATAAACTCCTCCTCGCTCATTAGCTTGGAGTCTTTAAGGTATGATGATTCTAGCTGTGCGCCTGCTTGAATCTTACCCGCTTTGTCTAGATAATCAATATAATATTTGATATGAGCTGGGCCAAGCCTGTTTTCAATCTGTGCGATTAGAATTGTGGGAGGATCTTTCTTATTTGTTGCTGATGATGTATCTACGGCTGACAACTATAGCGAGAACTATTGAGTTAATAAGGTAAGAACTACAATTTAATGCCGTCCATTTCGTGATCCATTCTAATCATAAACCTCTCATCTTTTACTGTTATGACCTTTAACCAACAATCATCTGGATCACTGCCAAAGCTTAAAGTTATAGATATAATAGAATCTGGCTTTAAATGGTATATCTTACAGAGTTCTTCGATATCTGTCATTGTGCGCTATCAGTCCAGCTCAATATCTTAAAGCCCTTATCCTGCAGTGCTTTGAATGTTTTAGGCATAGGATCTGGTTTAGTTGGTTCTGTGTTAAGCATTGCCACAGGGATAGTATTAGCTCGCTTCGTTGTCTTACCGTCAAGCCCCTTGATTTTAATCTCTCGCCTTCCTTCTGTTTGCTCTATCCAATTGCCACAAGATGGACATCTATTATTTTGTATCTCTGCATTGCAACAATCAGAGAAGCGCGTACGTGTTGGATGAATTGTATTTACTGTGTAGTCTTTGGCTTCTTTATCCAGATATAATCCCTCGATTTAATTATTTGAACTCCTGCTTTAGTATCCTCTTCATGGCAATAAATAGTATGAATAATAATGTTGCGCCTGTCATACATATAGGCCGTATTATCTGGTGTTACTTTTTCTTTTTCCCTTTCCATTTCATTTGAGCTTCCTCTTCAGTCATAATCGTTATAGGTGGAACGTCGGTTATTATTCCTCTTTCTGTTTGTCTCTTCTCTTTATCCTTAGATGTTTGGTTTTCCAATCTATTTCCCTGTTTTTCCTAGCTTGCATAATATCTCGCTTCTTTTGTAAAGTTTGCCTTTGTAAATCATTAAGCTTTGATTCGTCCTCAACTTCATTATCATCACTCATTGCTATATAATCCACGATCACAGATATTATTATTAACACTAATCATTGAGGACTGAAACTGGCCTGAGATTGTCATGGTTATTGATTGGCCTGCGTCTCCAGTTCCTTTTATCTCTAGCACTTTCTTATCGAAGTCGTAGACTACTGCCCCGTTTTGTATTTTCCAAACAAAGGGCTCGCTTTTGCTTTTACCTGTTATCTGTTCGCGAGTCATACCTCGTTTATGTTGTTTAGTATGCTTTAGTCTAAAAGCGTTTATGATTCGTTGCCATAATGAGCGCTTGAATTGTGGGGTTGGTTGGCCTGTGAATATTGAGGGGTAATCTATTGGAATAGGGCCCCAGACTTTCTCCTCAACCCATGTTGGATGAATGACATCGTTATATTCACCTGTCATTTTATAAACTCAGTACAAGGACAGTCTGTTATTAGCTTTATTCCGTGTGTGCTCGAGGATGCTAGCATTGAGTTGCCGCATTGAATGTGCCCTGTTTCAAAATTAGTTTTATGCCTACTTTGTTTGTGACCGCAAGCACAATATGGATCATGTACCAACGCCTAAAGCCTTTTCACATTTCCAAATACGGGCGGAGAGTTCTGCCAGATTCTTTTTATGTTCTATAAGCATTTCCCTGCATTCGTTGGCTATCTTGCTATTTTCCTTCGAGATCCTAAGGGTCTCATTGATCATATCGTTTATCGATTCTTTCATTGTATTTGGAAATACCATAATGATAACATAAAGCTGTCGAGTATATCGTGGTATGATGTCTTGTCTTTATCGATGACGCCTTGCTCTTCGCTTGCGGTTCGCAATGCTATTTCTAACTGTTTAAAGCTTGGATGAATTGCGACAAGTCCGTTGTCGATGAGATTCTTGGCATGTGTAAGCATGCTCTTGTTTTGTCTGCCGAAGTATACGGGTAAAACTTTAATCTCTGGTGCTTTGTCCCAATCCCTTCCCTGCTTTGTGTATTCGTGCTTTTGTTGTGGGTAGTCTCCTCGTTCTCCAATTCTGACCTTGAGAGATTGGACGAGGTCGGCAGCAGATCCGTCAATGAGTACTTTCGCAGGCGTTGTTTGTCTATAAAGCCAATAGATTTCGTTAAGCATTTTTTCGTAGTCTGGTCGTTGGTATTCTTTTGCTTCAAGGATTCTAATCTTGCCATCGCTGTATTCACTAACTGTGAGGCCAAACGGAGATGAGCCCCAACCTGGGTCAATCCCAATGCTTCGAAGAGCATAGGGGTTAATGCTGCTTGGATCATATCCACCGTTTGCAATGCACTCGTCAACTCTTGTCGGAGAGAAGCAAGTCCCAATAAGTCCGAGGTACTGCCCACCGTATTCTCTGCCGAATTGCGCGCTTTTCTTTGCTTCCGTAATGTCTTCGTCTGTGTAAATCTTGCCTTCGCCAACATGATAATCTAATGGTAGTCTGTAATAAAGGCAGGGATCTTCGTGTTCTATTCTATCGAATAAGCCGCCAGGTTTGTGAGGTGTTGAGACTAATGCAATCCAGGCTTTTGATTTACCAATATATCGCTCGGCTACAGCGCGGGCCTCTTCTTGCTCGCCTTCCCTGAAAAAGTCGGCTTCATCCATAAGTATGACTGATATTTTATCAAGGCCTCTCCAGCTTGCATTGAATGAGGGATATGCTTCAATTGTTACATCGTTAATCTTTATGACGTTCTCCCTTGCATCGCTTGGGTTCTGAATACCCGCAGAGCCTCTCTTAGCTTTAGCCCTGCCGATAATTTCTAAGGCTGTGCGTTCTCGTGGGCCTGTGACAATAACCATATGAGAGTCTTGCAGCCATTCTTGTATTGTTATTCCTTGCGTTTCTCCTCTGGGTCTGCAGAGTGCAAGCCATAGCATGAAATAAATATAGAACTCGGTTATGCCAAGGCCGGTCGCCTTTTTGATCCAGACCCTTTTATGCGTAAACATAGCCTCATAAACCAGCTTCTCATAGTCGAAAAGCGGCTTTCTTTTTCCGTCTTTAATGGGACAACCGAGACCGTGCACGAAACAACAATATCGGCCTTGTTTCCTTGCCAAGTCGTATAGGTCGAGATGCTGCTGGCTTGGTATCCACAGCCAAAATGGTAATCCACTATTAAGCCACTCTGTTCGGGTCTGCGATTTCTGGCGTTGGCTCTGATAATTCTGCCGTGTCTCCTGGGATCCTCGTTGTATCATCTCGTCTATAAAGTCCATTGCTTAATATGCTAAAGACAAAGGGGCCCTCTGTGTTAAGCCTTCCGATATCTATAGCGTATTGTCGTATGCGATCCATTGTTGCGAGCTTTTCTAATGGCTTGATATCTCTCTCATTGATTAGGAGGTCTTGCGCATGTATTTCTAAAGCTTGAATCTTGCGAATGCATGTGGCTAAGAGTTGGGCTTTTGCTTCTGCTGTTTGTTTGTCTATGAGCTCGTCTAAATCTTGGCGTCTTAATTTTAGGATGCGTTTCTTGTAGTTCTTGGGCTTTATCTTTAGCTTTTGTTGTATGTAATAATCTGAGAAACCTGTTTGCATTAAGCCGATTATCTGCTGATTTTCTATTTCGATCATGAGTCTAGTGCGTCGTTGGCCTGGTTGGATATCTGCAGGTAAAGGAGCGACTGACATTAATAATGATACTAAAGGCTACTAAATAAAATAGGAGAACTTAAGCCTTTGGCTCTAATTCCTGGACTCGGAATACTTTAGAGAGATCCATTTTGTAGGCTTTTCTTTTGCCGAAATTGTGATCTCTGTATAAATGTCTTCGTTGGCTGAATGGCAGCTCTGTTCTCTCCTCAACTACCGAATAGGCGCCGCATAAATTGCAGAAGCTAAATAGAAAGGGATTCATAGTTGGTCGCTTGGCCCTCCGTCTAAGTCGTAGTGAATGCCTCGCCTGTATATTTCTGTCATCATTTTGTATAGGAATAATGTCATCATGAACATTTCCTGCTTTGCTTCTTTGTCGTTGTCGAAACGGTCGAAATCGGGCTTTGTCCAACCTCTATATATTGCGAGATATTCCAGTACTGGGTCTAGCATTTTGTCCACTCGTGTACTTGGAGTTATTTTGTTATATGCCATGAGATTGATAAAGTTGGATGAGAAGCGCCACATGGTTTGATTTTCTACGGCTATCCATCTGGATTCGAGGATGCCGAGCTCTTCGGCTTTGTCTCTTGCTTTAAAGGTTAGTTTCATTTTGGATTTATAGCCACTCCTTTATGAAGACAATAAGCGTTGATCGTCTGGCGGTTATAGAGTTGATTTCGAAGTTGTTGCGTTCAATGATATCTATTGCTGCCTTTCGTATCTGTCCTTTGATTTCGATGCGTATGATATCATCGCCTATGTTGCGGCTCACGTCGACTAGTTGCGCAGGTATTCGGTTGCTACTCCAAATTACATGTGGTAAATCTGCTTTGAGTTGTTCTATCTTTTCATAGAATCTGTCTATTTGTTGTCTGATTTCTTGTTTATTCATTATGCTCTCACCTCCTTATTGTCTCCATTTTTGCCATTCGTTTCGGTGTTTCGTATCCTGATAGTATTAAGCCGCCGACAATCATCTCAAAGGGTAGTGCATTGAACTTTATTGGTTTTTGTGATTCTTGAGTGATTAGGCCCTTGCCGTATTTTCTGGCCCAGACGCCTTTGTCTGTCTGTGTTACTTCTGCAACCATGCCATCCTTTCGATATAATCTGACGGTTTTCATTATGCCGTTGCCTCTGCATTGAAGCTGAGCTCAAAGGATTTGTTATCCTGTGCTAGAATACTCCTCAATTCAAAGCCTAGTTTGGCCGCTGCTTGTAGTCTGTCACAGAAAATCAAACCGCCGATTTTGACATCAATGTTTTTGCTAGTCCTAAAGACATAGACTGATTCGACATTATTCTCTCCCAACGCCTTCACTAGTTTCTGAACTAGGTCGTAAGAAACGCTTTCGTCGTGTAGGTGATAGATTATTTTTTGTTTTTGGTTCATTTTATTTCTAATATACTATACACATAGCATCTATATATACCTATGTGTTACGAATAGGTATAGGTGTTCGTAAATCATTATTAATAAGTCATAAGGCTAATTTATTAAATGCATTATGTTATTCTGCGAAACTTTCTGAGTGCGAAAGACTGTGAGGAATTAATAGCAATGGCTAATGAAAGGGAGTTCGTGCGCTCTGCAGGTTTTAATGTGGATGATGGCGAGTCTCGTGTCTCAGATTATCGCACGAGCTTTCAAACCTGGTTTACTGTGCGGCAGAATCCTCTCATAACAGACATTGAGAACAGGATAGCAGATGCAACCGGTACACCCATTGAGAATAGCGAAGGTATACAGATAATACATTATCCACCCGGGACTTATTATAAGGCGCATCATGATTACTTTGAACCCAGACCTGGTACTGAGGGAGTGCTTGCGAATGGTGGGCAGCGGATTATAACGTTTATGATTTATCTTAATGAGGTGCCTGAGGGTGAGGGTGGGGAGACTAGCTTTTTCAATGCTTATCCAATCTTTAGGGTTAGACCAGAGCAAGGGAAAGCTTGCTGTTTCTTTAATGTGATGCCAGACTTTCGATTAGATCCTTCGACATATCATGAGGCTTTGCCAACGAAGGAACCGTATCATAAATATATTCTGAATAAGTGGATACATGAGCGGGTGTATACATAATAAGCAATAGAATGGAGTTGATAATGATGGGGTTATTGGGTGGTTTATGCGGTGGATTAATAGCTGTAGCTGCATTAATTTGGCCTAAATAAAAAAAGATAGGAGGGGTTATTTAATCGACGTATTTACTAAAGTATGCGACTCCTATTGCCACGCCTATACATGAGACTGCTGAAACTATTGTTAGTGCTGTAAAGTTTCTATCTTGTGTATAGTCATAAATGCCATAGCCAATAATTACTATGCCGAATATGAAGAATAATGCAGCACCAACTAGGCAGAGTATTTTTAAGGCTGATCTAGATGTTGATATTTTTTATTTCACCTGCCTATCCTTAACCTTCGTTATTAGAAAAAGGAAAGACTTTAACGTATTATTTTTCTCTTCGAGATCCTGTTTTTGCTTCTATCTCTGGTCTGCTTAGGCCTGACCTGAATGCGCCTGGTTCGACTGCTTCCTCGTCGTCTTTTCCTAACTTTTTTAGCTTCCCCTTTGATGTTCTGAGTACTGGGACGCCTTCCCCTGTGAATGCTAGCTCGTCGCCCGTCTCCTCCAAAGGGAGATTATTAACTGGAATTTCTCGGAGTGTATCGCCTTCCCACACAAGTGCTACAAGTGGGCCTTCCTTTACTTTGTTCTCGAATTGCTGACAGTCTTCGCAAAGTATGCCCTCGACAGTTTGGTTATTGTATTTTCTATCCTTAATTGTATAAGCTTTCATATTGCCGCCAAAGTTTAATGAGTTGTGACATCCGCCGCAGTGAACTGTTTGCGCTAGATTGAGCATATCGCCCTTGATCGCTTCTATAGGACTTCTTACCATGAACTAATGGCTTGAAAAGCCTGCCTCGCGAGTAAGGGAATTATTCAGTTTGTCTTTATTTCAATATCTTCTCAAGCTAAATTGCTAAGTGTATCGTTTGCATCTATCCTGCGAGTAGCGACACGCGGATCCATTTCCTTCTCTCTGAATTTGCAGGCGTATTCGAAAAAGTCCTCGTTGCTTGCGTATTTAGACATGAGCTTTCCGATGTACTCTTTTCGTATTGAGAGAAGATCCTCATCTTTGTCATAGAGTCGATCGGGATGATTGAGGAACCAATCTTTAATGTAGTTACAAAAGTCTCTATTCTCGCCATATTTTTCTAGAAGCTGTTCCTTAAGATAGACCTCGTCGCCTACCTGTTCCCTTGTAAACGGGCGCTTTTGTTCTGGGAAGCGATGCGACATAATTGGATCCATGACTGCAGCGGCATGCTTGCCGTGGTCGAGGAACTTTAGGAGGATAACCCACCAATTGCGTGTACTTGTGCCGAATTTCAGATCTTTAAAATGCGAGTGAACATTATTCCAAGTATCAAAAAATTCTGTCTCAAAAGCTATTGCCCTACAGAGTGAGCGTTCTATTTCCTTATCTTGGGGTGTATCAAATATTCCCCAATCTTTCCAATCGTCAAGGATTGCCTCAACCGTATTATTATAACGGTGGACGCTTTCGAAGTATTCGGCCCAGGCTTGATGAACAGGGCCTTTATATTCGCGCTTTGGATTGTCAGTGTGAACGCTAGTATAGTCTTGGCCTGTTGTGCTTGTGAATGTATCCTCATTATAGTTCATTGCTTGCTTTTGCACTTTGGCTGCTTGGAGTACTGATTTTCCAAAGTGCTCCTCTTTTGTTGCCTCTTTGTCTCTAATCTCTATTTTCTTTCTGATTGATTCAATTATCTTAATTTTAGTTTCATGATCCAAATCCATTGGATTCATAGATTCATAGTGCTCTAGAACATTGTTAGGTAAGATATCGCCAGCAGTGGCGTTTTGCTGTCTCAAATATGGGCGCTTATATTTATCGTCAAGATAATCATGGACATGATAAGCGGTTTTCTCCAGTCCATTATCTCGCAGTTTAGTGGCTATCCTTTCCGAGATTGTTTGGATCTCTTGTGGCTGGCCCATCTCTAGATAATATTCTTCAATGCGTGCTGCTAGTCTTCTAACAGCTTCGTTCTTCTTGATGTCGCTGTCGCGCCATATGCTTATGACTTCAGCGAATAGTTGTGAAATTTGCTTTTCTAAAATTTGTTGTTGTTGTGATTGTACAGATTGCAAATTATATGCTCTCTGTAGAGAGATTTAGATGTGGTTTGTATTTAAGTATATCTCGAATTTAGTTATTAAACATCGAAATTCAGACATCGTTTATGATATTTGCGTTTCTTGCCTTGCTCTAAAATTGTGATTGATTGCTCAAAATAGTAAACGGTTTTGTGACAGCCAGGGCAAAAATTCTTACGCATAATCGTATAATCTTGAATCCTTAAATTTCTTTCGTTCCTTTGTTTGTTCCTCTTCTTTTATGTATATGTGAAGGGCTCGCAGTTCGTTGTTTGGTACGATTGTGATTGCTATCCAGCCGATTCGTCTAACGCCTGGCGGAGTCCATTGATAATTTTGTGGGCCTAATAGAAGGAACATTAGTGCGCCTAGCTTGCAGACTCTAGCGCCTGCAGTTAATAGCTTGGAGGTTGAGGGAAGATCTGTGCCGTACATTTCTTTTGCTGTGGCTCCATTGTAAGGAGGATCGCAACGCCAACGAGTAAAATGATCGCTCCAAATTCCGTTAAGTGTTTGGCCATCCTCTATTATGTCGGCATCAGTATTTGGATTAATATCCACAGAAAGACAGCCGCCTTTAACGCTTCTGCTGCATACCTCTATCGTGTGCAAGTCTTGGCCAAATATTCTATCTATCATTTCGAGATATTGGTAAGGATAGCGGCCTTCGTCTTTGCCTCTTAATCTGAGATGGCCAGAAATAAAACCCGGACTATTCTTTGTCATATATAGAACGCCTGTCGCTGGTTCGGCTGTGATAATCAGATAATCGTCTACTACCCACGCTTCCTTTTTTATTGGAATATTTTTAGACACTAGTATTATCTCGAATCTCCTTTAATCGCTTAGCATCCATTTGTTTTTGATGATACCATGATTCTGCCATCTCTCCGAAAGTGTGGCCTTTCCACTTACCTTCTTGTATAATTTGGTTGCGAGGGTTGCATTTGTGTGGCATGCCAGTATCGGGATCTATAAGGATACGAACCTTAGGCCAAGCTTCATGGCAGATTAGGAACTTTCTGCCGCAATGATAGCAGTTGGCTTTCATACGAGGTTTTTGCCTCTTGCACATTTATAATGATAAATGTGGCTTAGGGTTCGACCGAGACGAGTAGCAACCTTTTGCCCCACTTCGATGAGCTCGCCGCATGCATAGCAGTCGTTAGGATTGACGCGCCGTATCAAATATTTTTCTTCTCGGTGTTCTTTGTTGTACCACGCTGTCCGTCTGCCTTTATGCTGCGCGCTGAATCTGTAGATTTTGATAGTCAAAGCTTCTCGATGCATTCGATGCATAGATACTTCGTTGGGTTTAATGCTGTGTGCCATAATGCACGCCAATTTCTGCAGTTAGGACAGAAGCCTTTCAATTCTTAGATCCGCGCCTAAAGTCTGTTAGCTTCATTTGTGGCCCACCGAATGAATAGTATACTGTGTGATCAGTATCCCATAGATGGACGGGGCCCTCGGCTTCTAACAGTTCGCGCTTGCAATCTTCACAATACCAACGGTGTTTTATATTCATAGTCGTGGACTCTCTCGCTTCCTTCTAGAGTTATGATTTCTTGCGAATGCTCTTAATTTGAAGAGACAGCAAGGACAGTATCTTAAATCTGCAGGCATGCCCCGTTCGCATTTTTTACAGTATTTAGTACCAAGCTGATAGTTTCGTTTCACATAAAAATGGAGACATTTACCTTTACATCCTGGCGGATTTCGCTTTTCAATCTCTATTATAAAACTCATTCGTTGCTCTCCGTGGTTGCTAGCAGAGATTTGTATTTGTCTAGCAGTTCGTTATATTTCCCGATTATCTTATGTTTCTCCCTTATTTCATGTTCGGTATCCTCAATATTCTTATTGTAATTATCCAGCAATCCATTGTATTTTTTCGTAAGTTCCATGAGTTCGATTAGTGCTTTATCGTGATCCTTCTTTAGATCATCGAATCTAACTTTCCAATATGTAACCATTTAGCCGTATATCTCCCTACGATAGCAAGGGATGCATCGAAATATGTACTCCGCCCCACACTTTGAACATTTCTTGCGTTTTCCATCTCCTTCAGTTATAGCTTATAGCACTCCTTGCAATAATCAAAGAGGTCATTATCGTCTATTGGTTTGCTGCAGCCTTTGCAGCGTTTGACGAGCTCACTTGCCTTTTTGAACATTAAACCACTCCAGCCTTTTCAACATGATAATCGAATCTAATCGATCTTACTTGCCTTGCTATCCACTTTAGACAATTCTGCTCCTCGAGTACATTGTTTGCGTTGGTCATTTCTTTGTATAGAAATTTCTCTATGTCATCAAGCGCGCTTATTGCTTGATCTCTCTCCCTTTTGTTTATGAGATTCTCAGAATATAAGGTCATAACGTTGTCTGTCCTTCTGGCAATTGTTTAGGTTCGTCATTTGGATCTAGTAAGCTTAACATGCTGCTTGGTATGCTTCCCTCCTCTTCGGTTTCGGTGGATGGGGTTCTGACTGTATTCTCATATTCAATATATTCGGCTGCGTCCAATACTTTGCAGTATAGGATTTCTTGGTTTGGCATGACTACCGCAAGCACTGCCTTGTTTAGGTATGCGATTGTATCATTGATTGCACGGATGCTAAAGCTCTGGCCTATTGGTTTGCTCTTGCCGTAAATAGTGCCGAACATATAGAACCATTCACGTTTAAAGAATATCATATAGTCGTGCTCGTCTATGCTTATGGCCTGGCAGATTGGGCCGCGTGCGCCGTTTACAAAGCGGCCCTTTATGATGTCTTTAGCGCCCTGTAGTCGCTTTTGGAGTATGAAATATTCGACGGCCTCCTTAAGGCTTTGGATCAATTTTATTCCCCTTTGGTTTTACTAGCTTATCATTGCATTGTTTGCAGATCGGCTTGATATTGAAATCACTAAACAAATTTGCAATATTAAGAGTGATGTATTTATGGGTTCGCTTCATAAACAAAAGCGCGCCAAATTCATTATTACAAGATAAACAACGCATACCTATGCCATTAACTATTTCTGTTTCACTCATGCCTTTGCATAAAACCCCGTTTTACATTCATAAATTTGTCCATTCGCCTGTGCTCTTCTTAGATAATCATAGCATTCGGCTTCTGTGAATTTACCCGTTTTAATTAATTCGTAGATAAATGGTGTCTCTTCTACATCTGCGCGATCTGTTCCAGATAATGCATTAAAGACATCCATAAAGGGTTTTAGTTTGCTGGTCTCTTTTGCAGGTTTCGGGGATGGGGGGAACCCTTTGGTGTATGTTAATCTCTCTATTGTTGTATTGCGTTCTTCTATCTGGTCGAGCAAGTAATTAATTAATCTCTCGTAGGACATTATGACTATTCATCTCCTCCGAATCGTTTGCATGCCCTTAATCCTGCCGTTTGTAAGTTTGTATAGGGTTTGTACTTTTGGGAATATTTCAATAAGGGGTTCAAGGCCTCCGACAGTTCGAGCATATTGGATCCATCCGTCTAAAGATTGATTAACCACTTTGCCCTTAGTATTAATGAGGATTGAGGGGATTGCTGAGAGGCTAATTAGGGCCTCTCGGTTTTTTTCTTTTAGCTTTTCATGGATGGCTTGTCTCAAAAAAGCTGAGAGTTCTGCCTTTCCAAATTTCTGTATGAACTCCATTTTTTCGTCGAAGTCCAGATTTACCGTTGTAACGCTCTTTGGCATTCTTAATAAATAAATAAATATCTTATTTAAATAACTTTCTTTTCTTAATACAGGTTATAGGTTCCAGTGGAAATGTAGGGGGGTCATAAGGCGAACCTGAAGCCTTCGGCCTTGAGCGCCTTCATTCTACGCCAAAGCTCTCGCAATGGGTTAGGATCACATTCTTGCCCTGTGTCGGCAATCCTTATATCTGATTTATATTTTATGAATCTGTGCATTAGACTATCTCATCATCAAGCTTAAGCTGGCCTGCGTCTAATCCCTTTCGGTCGTAGGGTGTTCCCGCTGGCCTTCTAGTATAACAGTCGTCGCAATAATATACTTCGAGCCCTGCCTCCGCTACTAGATGGCAAGCATCGCCTTCATAGTCAACATCGATGTATGCAATATGTAGCAGCTTATCACAGCCAGGACAATTAGCCCATTCAGGATTTTGAGTCCCATCCATAATTTTAATGTCCATGCTTTTCGTATTTATGTTGCTTGAGATCTCTCTTGCTGCCTCTTATTTCTTCTTTGCATAGACAGCATGTGTATGTAAATTTCCCATAACAACGATAGACGCCAGTAATGCGGCTGGGCACTTTTTCACTATTTCGTCGGCGTATTATCTGACATCGCTTTGAACAACTTACCTGGCGGCTCCATTGCGACGGACTGACATGATACTTTTTCATAAATATCATGCCACAGACAACACATTTTTTCCATAGATTTATTTGCTGTAAACTCAAGAGAGGATTTAAGATTTGTAGCATTCTAGCGAACTACCTTAATGGTAATCGTCCTCGTCTGGTACTCCTGTCAGCTTAGCGGGTAATGTTGTAGTCCTAAAAAGTTTGTAGTCATCAATCAATCCCGAGTTCTTGGAGAATGTCTTGCTCTGTCCAGTTTCGGATGTCGTTGGGGCTGCGTCTTTTGTTGAGAAAGACTTGGTAATATTCAATGTCGACTCCGTTAGATTCCCTGATATCCTGTAACCGTAGAGTGTCATTCTCGAAAGCAAGTTTTGTATTATGACCTCTTGGGCCTTGCACTTCCAATATAATTCGACGGCAGCTTTTCGGTAGTCTTCTAAGCCTTTCCATTCGCTCGCTTCTATAGCCATCTTTGGCTCCGATCGGATCGTTAAGCCTTCTAGGCAAGAGCGAGAAGTTTTGGGCGTAGACGTCAGGCCAGTATGTTCTCGGGCCTTTTGCCGTTTGGCAGCTAAGCGGGTACGAGTCAATATGGACGGTGAAGCCTTTATTTCTGAGAGCGTTGGCAACCTTTTCTTTGGCTTTTTCGTGTGCTTTACTTTCGCCATAGCGTCTCACTCATTATCATTCTTTTCGTTCAATATTCTCTCTGTCACTTCGTCAATAGGATTGACCTGATAATGTGATTGCAATACCATTCTCGCGTCTATCCTTACGATATCGCCGGGCGATAGTTTTACCATGCCCTGAGTGTCCCCTGTAAGTGCAAGCTCAACCTTAGAGCGCCAGATTCTTTTAACCTCAATTGTTATATGCATTTTATTGCCTCATGTATGATTATTATGGCAATATGAGCATTCGAATCTTTCATTTGCTGCGCAAAAATTAATGCTGAAGGTTTGCCCGTAGCTGTTTGAAACTCCGCAGTCTTCGCATTTATCGGTCATTTCTTTTTTCTCCTTACAGCTTTCAAACATGTAGTATGAATTAGCTGAATATCTTCATCCTCATCACTTACGAACTTACCGCATATTCTGCAGTTTGTTCCAATATGCCAGCCTGTCATTGCCGTTTAACCGTCTCAAAACTAACAATTGTTTCGCCTTTGTATTTGATTGTAACTATCTCAGGGTGGCGTTTCATTAATTCAAAGGCTAGATCGGTTATGATTTTCTGATCGTTAGTGTGTGCCAGGCCCTCGCTCATGTCACTAGCTTTATGCATGCCAACATTTACCTTTTTGAGTGCATCCTGTAATTGGTTGATTGTATCCCAGGCCCTAAACTTATCAGCTTCAGCAAGTTCAAATTTTTCTTTCATTGTTTCGTATTCGAGAGCGGGGACAAAAGGCCCCTCCGGTTCATCACTCAACTTAACTCTCCCAAAAGCTGCCTATCTCTGTTAATAGCTGGCCTGCAGTTAGGACTTGATCGCGATAGCCTAGCTTTATGACTGCCATAAGTGCATATGTTGTATAATGTTCCATATTCATTATACCCTTGCCAAAGCACATTCTGTATATAGCAGAGTTCGGATAGGCTGAATTGATTATAAGCTCGGAAGCAACTGGATCAATCCAACAAACCTCGGCGCCTCTCACTGATCGTTTATCTACTCCTAAGCTTACCTTAGAGTCTTCGCCATCACTTAAAATTAATTGCCGTTTATGCTTTTTGTGTTTTATATATTTCTTCTTTGGCCTGCCTCTTTTCTTAACTTTGTCGGGCTTTTGATTCTCCTCCTCTTCTTTCTCCTTTTCTTTATTTTTATCCCAACCCTTTTCCGGCTTTGTCTTTTGTGCATCTAGTGGATCCATTGCTATTTTTGCCTTCATTTCTGGCGGCAATAGATGCGGATTTTTCGCAAAGAATTTTGTGAATATTTGTGAGACTGTGTCTTTTAGCTGCTTCGTGTTTTTTGTGGTATCATTGGTATGATCTTCGCTTGCCCTTGGGATGCCCATAAGCTCGCAATATTTATCTACCAATTCGCAGAGTTCGGCAAAAGGTGATTCTGGATCATCTCTGACAGTACCGCGGCCCATCTGTGGCAATATGCCGGATGTCCAAACGTAGCCTGTTGCCTTCCTATCTATCGGAAGCAAACCAAAGCCGCCAATCTTCTTTATGAGGATGTCTATGTTTGTTGGTTTTGCATTGGCGTCGCCGTTTTCTATGGTATGAAGGTGCGCATATACTGGATAGCCATTGCTTAAAGGGCCGATCTCAATTTCGTGCGAATGATCACAACAAACACCCTCAGGGATAAATACTGGGTGGCTAATATTGTCGCCTCTGAGATCTCTTATTATGATCCTGTAGCCTTCGCTTAGTTTGCGATAGAATACTTTGGACAGGTAGGCGTCTAATGTCTTGGCTGACAGACCTTTTTTGGCATTAAATACAGTTATGATGCACCCTGTATGATTCATAATATATTTTGAGTCCAGTACTTCGGGATCCGAGTATTGCGGAATTTTGTTGCCTAGTTCATCCTTGACGAAATTTAATGTACAAATAAAACCCGACGTACGATCAAGCTCGTCAACGTGAACCGTTCTTATTTCTATTTCGCCTTTCTCTGATAATGCTAGCATGCCATTGAGTCCTACCCCGAACCGACCGCTATAATCTGGGTCGTCGCGACGTCTTGCTAATTCATCAGCCTCTTCTTGTGTTGTTGCGAGGGCGCCGGATTTCTGTACCTTTGTAAAGGATTCAAAGCCGAGTCCAGGATCTTCGATTTGAATATCATTTCTAGAGATGCCATCGTGCAATCGTATTACTACAGGCTTGGGGCCTGTAAGATAGCCGGCTTGTATTGCTTTGTGGATCCAATTGAAACCGTTGGAGACAGCTTCCTTTATGGCTTCTCTAGGATTATAGAGATCCTCTATAAAACCGGATACGGCTGTTCCTTGTGCTTCGCGGGTATGATAGACTTTTGTTTTAGTTTTGCTCGGCATATTATGCAGTCACCTCTTTTTCAAGTTTGAGATCTTTGGGAGGCTCTTGCTTAGGCTCCTCCCTTTTTTCCATCATGCGCTCAAATATTTGGCTTGTTGCCTGAGTGGCCATTTGATGCTTTTCTGCTAGTGTCTGCCTTCCGAGAAATTTGTCCCAGCCTTCCCATCCTGCATTTTTATAAAAGACTGCTGGATCTCTTGGAACCTTTCGATTTCGAGGGAAATTTTTATGCAATCTAATATATTGGCGCCAGATAGCGCTTGATGTTATGCCTTGCTCTTGCGCCCATGCACGAGCTTCATTATATGATAGATATTGTGTAATTCGTGGGCGCCCTCTGCCTCTTTTAATAGGGGGTTGGATCTCAGCTACTGGTCTAAATTTTTGGATATCTCTATCTGCTTGTGCTTCTATTCCAAACTTGAGCTGTCTTATATTCAGACGAAGGCTCTCATTTTCCTGCAGTGCTTTTTTGAGTTGTGCATCCAAGTTGCCAATAATAAAATTCTTGGTATCGCATGAGTAGGAACCCAGATCTTTTATATTATAGTCAACTGTCATTTATGCGTCCCTGCCTTTTAGCAAAACCGACAAGTGCGCAATTTCTAGAGTTAAGTTTTTGATTGCCGCCTCCAGATTATTCATTGCCGTTATGGCTTCCGCGGCCATCGCGCCTTTTGCAGCGCCGCCCTTTCCTGCCTTATTTTGATAGACTGTATTTCCGTATTGATCGTTTGTCTGGACTTTATACGAATATTCGCCATATAGGAAAGGCTTGCCGGTTTGGAAAGCTTCCATTATGTAGCGGAAAAGCTTGGGGTACTGAACCCGCACTAAATCCATTTTCATTCTAGGTGTCCCGTTCGATGCCTTTTCTTCGAAAATTATTGGGTTTTCAATTTCTATTTGTGGTTGTTCCATATTTATTCACGCCATCATGGCATTTGTTTTGTTCAAACATATCAAAATTGATTATCAATTCATGGTTAATAAAGGTTAACAGAGTCGAAAATTAATCTAATTCGCGCATTAATCTGGCGGTTGTTGGGAGATTGTCGGCATCGCCCCAATAAAGGCGCCAATGCTCTTCGCATAAATGCCCAGTGCTGGGATTATTTTTGTCAGCTTCCCAGATGAAAGCAGCAGTATATCTTGACATAGCAGAATAACCAACCGCATCTTTACCACAGCCCTTAACGATACATTCTTTCATTCATTTTCTATCTCCTTCTCTGTTTTACTTAATGCAAACACAACAAGGAATAGACTAGCAAATCCAACCAATACCCCAGTTATAAACCCAACAGTGAAATCAATAATCATTTTTTATCTCTCATGTTAACAATCTATATGTACAAATACCAGCGATAAACCCACATACCCAGGTGATGGTCATAATAAGTGCAAGACTCATTTTTTATCTTCCTCACATTTATGACAATCACATTGACAACTTGGATATGAGAATCCAGAAATCCTAGGCCAGTGCCAACACTTGGGACATTGATCTATAACTAGATTTATTTGATACCATTCACTCATTTTTTATCTTCCTTCTCTTCCCAATCCTCTTCAATTGCCCAATGAACAATCATAACGTCACAATATCCTTCATTCATTTTTTATCTTCACTTCCGCATTTAGGACATCTAGAAAGAACGTTAGAATAGTGTTTACCACATGAACCACATACATATTGGTCTATTGTTAGGTCATTCATTTTTTATCTTCATTCAGTATGAATATCACTTTATCAAAATCAAAAGCCTTACATTCACAGTCTAACATCTGACAGTTTTCTGTCGCATATCCTTCGATATCTGGTTCATGATTAGCCGCTGAATGTCCACATCTACATATTGCAAAGTCTAAATCAGAAGTCATTTTTTATGCTCCTTGGTGGCACCAACAGCCGCAGCTTTGACCTCTGGGGATCCTTCGGTTTTTGTGTGCACAGTCTAAGCATATCATTATTCGTTTCGCACCTTATCCAATAGCCTGTTAATGATATCGTCGTATGTTTCACCTTTGCCGCCTATTTTTCTGAGTCTTTCCCGCGTTTTCTTATATACCAATATTGTTGTATCCATCATGCATATGATACACAGTTGCACTATATAAAGCTATAAGCCTTATATAGGAGGCATACGTATCATATAGTATGAATCCAAAAACAATAATTTTAGATCACAGGTGGTATCGAGGCCTGGATATTGCACTCACGCGTCGAATTGTTTATGGCGGTAAGAGCAAGGAAGGCGACCGATATGCCTACGCGTACGTGCAAGCACAGCATATCAATAACCTATATTATAAGGTGAGCGAGGACGGAACGTGTGAATGCCCTGACTTTAGGTATAGGCGTGATTGCTTTCCGTGTAAGCACATTTGGGCCGTCATTCTGAAGGGGATGGCATAGATAGATGTCCAAGGTCTGCATATTTTGCGGCAAAAAAATAGATTCTTTGCTATTTGTTGTCTGTAAGAAATGCTCAAAAACCTTATGGAACATGGAGCACTTTCTCGAATTTAGGAGTGACGTATTACAATGAATAAGAGTATATTCATAGTTGTAGCGTTGGCAGCTTTAATGATTGCCGCAACGCCGGTTTATGCCGAACGGTATTTGTTTGGTGGGCCGAAAGTGACTTACGTATCTACGGGTTCCGATGTTTTGAGAATAGAAGGGAACGGAGATACTGCAGAGATGTTGCTTGTGAAAGAAAAAGGGGAAAAAGCTAAAGACGTATCTTTAGATGCCGATAATGTTCTGAGTATAGAAAAGGGCGACCAAGTAAATGTATTTGATGACGAAGACTTTACGCGTGCATTAATTACAGACTCAGCAGATAAGGAGAAAAAGGTTCCAATAAATAGCAATGGGATAATCGATTTATCGGATTATGGTACTGGCATTTATACGCTTAATGTCGTAGTTGACGGAAAGAAGGCATACGAATGTATTTTGGTAATAGGCCCACAAACTGAGCAAGTAATTCAAAGGGAGATTACAAGAGTAAACAACAAGCAGATTACAGAAGTTGACATAGAAATAATCTTTGAGATTGATTGCGGTGAAGGGTTCCACTTGAATGAAAAAGATATTTGTGTTCCTAACGAGCCGACTGATCTGCCAAGTCCAGAACCAGATCCAGATCCAGGATTGCCATATTGTGATCTAGTTCCAGAAGGATACAAAGGAAGCTGTCATGATAGAAAAGACTATTCAGAGGATACGGGACTGTATCCATGTAGAGATGGCTCAGACGTTGAAGATTGGAGAGATTGCCCTGATGCGGGAAAGCATCCAGATGAGACACTGCCACAACAAACAGATTGCGAAGAGGGTCAGGTTTGGTATAATGGTCAATGTGTAATAGAAGAGATAGAACCAGAACCAGTAACTCCGCCAGTAACTCCGCCAGTGACGCCAGAACCACTCGAGACATTGACAGCACCAGGCGTAGGCATAAGTTGTCCAGAGGGTAGCCGACTTAATGATGTCGGAGTATGTGAGGGCATAGATATATTGCCAGAACTTACGCCATTGCCTCCAATTCCAACTCCGCCAGTATCAGAAGAGGAGACAGCCGAGGAGCCTATCACTGAAGTTCCAGAAACGCCAGAAGAGATTGAAGAAATAGAAGAGGCGCCAGAAGAGGAAGTAGAGGAGGAGCCAGAAGAGGAAGAGGAGCAAGAGGTTGAAATAGAGGAGGAAGCAGAATAAAATATATGGTTGAGGGCACTTGGCAAAAGTTTTGGATTAAGCAAACTTGTACGAGGTCAGTTTGTTTAAGGCATAATATAACCTGGGAAGCTGAGGACGGACACGGAAACCCGGGGATAGATGAATGCCCCGAATGCAAAGCTTTAGGATTAAAGGGCGCTGAATTTATGCCCACTTCTTAATTTTTATTTTATTTAAAAACCCCTACAACCAAAGCCACAACATATAGGACATGTTCCTCTGGCAAAAATTAATGGCTCACAATTATTATTGCAGTCATATATCCTTAGACACTTTTGGCATTGATGTCGATGTGGGGGTAAGAACTGCCTCGACCTTGACATTTCTGAATTGTACCCCATCCGGTTCGTTTATTCTAAGGAAGCAATTTTTACCTACGCCCTGAAATGGTTTTGTATTTGGATAAGTGCCGTGGTCATTTCCGCACTGGATAGTACCGTCATCTAAGAAGTCATTAATTGGGAACTCGTCAAAGTAGCCCTCTAGCTTTACATCCTCGAAGTCGTTTAGTATGAAGAGCTCGGCCTTGTACCATTGATTTGCTTTGAAGTCGATAGGATGCTCATCTAATCTTGAACTGTAGCCTTGCGGTGTCTTATTGTCATTCTTATCCTCGTGGGTTATTTCCTTCTTGAAATACGCCTTTTTGTCTTTGAAGTTCAAATAATAGTAATAACCACCAAAGCCTTTGGGTCTATCTTCGTGATTACTCCTAGCTACTAAATAAATTTCTTTGACATTTCTCAATACTTTAATCTCTGCACTAAATTTTACATTCACATTTGGCGCATCAATATAGAGACGGGGTGAGCTTCCCGCGTCGATGTTGCAGACTCCTAATTGAATTGTTACCTGGGGCGGTATCTCTCCTGTCTTTTGCAGCCTGAATCGTTTATCTAATGGATCTGTTTGTCCACCTTGCAATATTGTGGCGTCTTTTCTATCCCATGCTTTTGATGTCCAAAGCGTTTCCTTTGGATCTGGTTGTGGTATTGGTTCCGGTTTCGGCTCGGGAGTTGGTAACGGGGTTGACTCCGGCCCCTCTTCTAGTTTTTTGCTTTTATCTTTGCTACTGCTAGCCACTTGGATTTAAGGCCAGGAGTTTCGTCAACCCTCCAAACGCTTTGCTCCGTTCCCTTTGCATGGTCTAGGTTGCGAATTGGAAAGAATTTTAAATCTAGGCCAGATTTCTTTATGTTCTTTATTTCTGTTGCATCATCAAGATAGTCATAAATTAATGTCCAGTCATTTGACGGCTTGATCTCATTGTTGCCTTTGCCTTGATACATCTGGAACCTAACGCCTTTTGCTTCCTGGATTACCGCGGCCATATACAATTTGAATTTGCCAATGCAACTATCTGCTTTTTCTCTCTTTAGGAATTTCTTTAGATCATCACTATATTTATTGTGGGGCCCTTCTACTCGCAGCCTTGGATCTCCGCCAGCTACGGGGATCCCGCCATCGTATCCACAGCCCATATAATGCTCATCATTGCCTTTATCGTCGGTGTGCCTTCCCATAAGCAACTTTGGCGAAACATCATCATCGCCGCTTTTACCTATGAATGATCCTACCATAACGACAGAGAGGCCAGGACATTCCATATTAAAGCGCGCGCCGCCATCCCTCCAATCTTCTGTTACTTTATAATCCCAGTTACCCTCTATCTCAAAAGGAACCTGTACGCCATCCTTTGTAGTTGATGAACCTGCTGGTTGTGGTGGTTCATCTGGTTTTGGCTTCTCTGGTTCTGGGCCCTCATCTGGTTCTTGCTCTCCAGGATCCGTTGATTTATTCCAATCGATATATGCCTGCGCTGTTTTTACACTAGTAAAATCGGTTGCAATGTTTATCCCTTTATTGTCGACGATCTTTAGCAGTTGATTGTTTTGTTTCATTCTCGTTATTTCCCATGTGAAAGGATCTTGATTTCCGTTCCAGCCATTGGGTTGCTTAACGAAACCCTCTGCTGGTTTTGTCACTGGCGGCTGATGATCGTCTGTTATATTAGGGCCATAAATATATTCCAAAAAACCTTTAATCGCTTTAACTTCCTTTTCTAATTCCTCTAACGTTCCCATTAGCCCAATTGATAAACAACTTAGTATATGAAGTATTCCTTTCTCTTCTAGTTCTTACTTGCATTTTTAAATGAGAGCCTTCTGTATAATCTCGTTTGGTAATAAATGATCAGTTCGGCACAAGGATGCTTTATGCTGATAAGCCTGGAGGAGAACAGAGATATCTAAACAGTACAGGAAGCAACTTGAGCTTATCGCCAGCCGTAACTATAACACCCCATGATGATAGTGAGGTTGGCCGCTATTTTACTTTTAGTGATGATTTTGTTTTTGCCAGCTTTCTAACATCTGCGGGCTATCGACCGGCTTCTATTATCTCTGATCATTCAAGGCTTGATCTTAACACAGGTGGACGCGGTTATATGATGGATCCGAGGGATTGGCGAGATGTTGAAATGACAGGATATCTAAAAACATCGCCCAATGACAACGAAGAGATTCAGTTTATAGTAAGAGGGGGATTGCATACTAGTGGTCAGCCATGCGAAGGTTGTGGCTATATTGTTGCTATTGATCCCCTTACTGGCAACCTAAGAGTGAAAAAGGAGCGTTATCATCCTGCCAAGGCGCTCAATCCGTGGGTAAGTAGTGGCGCCGGCCCGCTTACCCATTGGGTCGGTGTTAAATTTGTCGTCGTTAATAAGATCCTAAACGGTAAGCATTGCGTATTAATTGAGGTTTGGATTGATGGCAATAATACAAACGCTTGGATACAACGTTATTCAATGGTTGATGACGGTTTTACTTTATGTGTTACCGGAAATAATTGCAATGGCTCGGGTAATTGCCAGATAATTAATTGGGGTGGGCCAATGGCAATTTATGAGATAAATAATAATGGT
>Ga0193738_1000090_pt1 | contig 57036 bp, 49 predicted proteins | sample L2a1metaG_FD_144927 | JGI IMG/M metagenome (GOLD analysis project Ga0193738, IMG submission 144927) | Soil microbial communities from a riparian zone of the East river system, Colorado, United States - L2a1 | ecosystem: Environmental > Terrestrial > Soil > Riparian zone | place: USA: East River... | reverse complement strand
TCTGCTGCAATAGCCAGTGGCGATAATCAAAATGCAAAAGAAGAGCTGGGAGATGTGTTGATGTGGTTATTAACCTTAGCCAATCTTTTGAATGTGGATATGGAAGAAGTTATCAAAGAGTATTTAAATAATCCCAGGAAACTTCCTTCAAAATAGAGTAGCTATTAGCTAATAACTATTTTGCGACTGCAATCTTTACTTTCTTATTCTTTATTTTCTGGTCTTTTATCAGCTCCAATGTATGGCCGACCTTGATTTTCTTCACCGCTACAAAAGAAAAAAAGTCTTTTGCTTCGATCAAACCAATATCTTCTTTTTTTAGCTGGCCTTTATTGGATAGAAATCCAACGATATCAATTTTATTCACCTTATCCTTTTTACCGGCAGCAATAAATAAAGTTGACCATTGTGGTTTATCCGGGAGGGTGCTGGTTTCCGGCAGTTCTATCTTTTCTGCTCCTGCATCAACATATTCTGGCAATTCTTCCTCGGGAGATAAAATAAGAATAGCAGTACCACTGGCATCCATTCGTGCAGTTCTTCCATTGCGGTGTGTAAAAATATCTTCGCTGCCCGGTAAATGATAATGAATGATGTAACGGATATTGGCAATATCAAGTCCTCTTGATGCAAGGTCAGTTGTTACCAATACATTGGACGTTCCATTTCTGAATTTACACAGGGCAGCATCTCTTTCCTGTTGTTCCATAGCGCCATGATAAAATACATTGATGATATCTTTTTCTTTCAGCCATTTACTTGTTCGTTCTACTGATTCGCGGTGATTGCAGAAGACTATTGTGGACCGGTTACCCAGCATACAGATCAACCGGAAAAGTGTTTCTAATTTATCTTTTCCATCACTCATTAATATCTTAACAGCAAGTCCTGTATCCGCATCTTTATCATTTTGAAAATCCAGCTTGACAAGGTTGTCTGCATTTATAAAGCCAGGAATTTCCAATGCCTCGGTAGCTGAGATCAGTACTCTTTTTGTTAATGATTTTAAAGAGCCTATTATAAAAGACATTTCATCCTGGAAGCCCAATTCTAATGATTTGTCAAATTCATCCAGTACCAATGTTTCAATTGTATCAGTAGTGATATTTCCTCTTCTTATATGATCAGCTAACCGGCCGGGTGTGCCTATCAGTAATGCCGGGGGCTGCTTCAGATTATTTTCTTCTGTTTCTCTTAAGTGGCCGCCATAGCAACAGGTAACCTTAAATTGAGTGCCCATTGTTTTAAATACAGATTCGATCTGCAAAGCCAGTTCGCGGGATGGCACAATGATAATGGCTTGTGTGTTTGTATTCGCCGGGTTTAATAATTTAATTACAGGTAAAAGGTAGGCCAATGTTTTGCCTGACCCGGTAGCTGATAAGAGCAGTACATTATCGTTTTTATCAATGGCTTCTATGGAAGCCAGTTGCATTTCATTAAGCGCCTTGATCTTTAATTTTGATAAGATACTAGTAGTGGAAATTTTTGTTGTGGGCATAATTGCAAAAGTAAGCTAGTTGTGTTTGCCGGCAGTAAGTGATTCTTTACAAACAAATAAAGTATTTTAAGATCGAGTTGTTGGTGAGAAGTCAATAACATGAAATAGATTTTTAATTGAACATCAACAAGGGTGTAAATAAACCGGCTACTAAACTCTGCGTTTATTTCATTGCTAGTTGTTTATTTTTAAACTGGGTAAACCGGGAAACTGATTTGGTCGTGTCTTTGTCAAAAGGAAAATAATCCAGCACATCGTATTTCCAGATATTGGTCGGAAAGATAACTACCATATTGACCGTTTTATCACCAATATTTTTAAATGCATGCGGTACACCTGCAGGTATATTAACCATGTAAGGGGCCTTAATAGTAAATATAGTATCACCTAATGCATAAAGAATATCCCCTTCCATCAATACATGTGATTCTTCTCCTTCATGGGAATGCATGGGTGGCGCACCGCCCGGAAAAGTTTCAGTAATTCCGATGGTAAGATTTTTGTAACCATGTCGCTGCCCTTCCATTACATGCACATATTCTCCGGGGCCAGGATTGATAACAGGAAGTTTATCTAACGTCACTGCATGATCGGAAAAGTATTTCATTTCGGGGGGATTAAAAGGGCCGGGCACTGTACGTCTTTCCAGCACTTTTAACTGGTGGTGCTGTGCATTCAACCTGGCCATAATGCTGTCTGGTACTTGCTTATTTTCCTGCACAAGTGTGCTGATAGAAAATGTTTCTTTGGTGGAACCGCCATTATAGGTCCCGGTATCTTTTTTCTCTTTACTGTCAGAGCATGCATTAATCAATATAACTAACGCAACCAACGAGTAAATGACTTTGTATTTTCTCATTGTATTTGGGTTTATTTAATAAATCTGTTGCAGTTATGTATAAAGTTCATGATGTCGAATTAGTATGACAGCCAACGTATCAGGCCTTTGCGTTCGTGTGGGCATTATTGAACGTCCAACCCTGGTTAAAGATATGCAGCCAAATTGAAAAACTATTGTTCATCCCATGTCCGTCAGCCCACATGACGCAAAGCCCATGTTATAAGCAGTTAATCCTCTTCTTTAAATTCATCGATAAACAATTGGTCGCCATTAGTTGTCTGATGTTCTAAAAAAATATTGTTACCCAAAAGCAAAGTAAGTGAACCATCATAATATTCTTCGGGATTTCTTTGAATCACTTTTGCTATCTTTTCTCCAACAACATTGAAGTTATTTTGCACTGCCCAAGCTGGTTTCTCAAAAGGAACCAAAGTATCAGCATTTGTCCAATTCGAAATTTCATGAGCACCTAATTCGTAAAGGTCTGACCCGTCAAGCTCGAGAACTATGTCAAAATATGACGCTGGCCCGGGGATTCCGTCTTGTACTATTGAAGGTTTGGTTTCGAAAATATTTGTAATAGTCCGTCCTATTAATTCTTCTGGTTTCATTTGCTTAATTGCTTAAAACGGGTACGGCTGGCGATGTGGCGGTATTTGAAAATCGTCAGCCCGTAACTCTTGCTGAATTTATAAATAAAAATTCATTGTTTATTCAATTGTTCGGCTTTTACAAACCCAACACCTCTTTCATACTGTAAATTCCTTTCTTTCCTTTTAGAAACTCAGCGGCTAATACAGCTCCGAGTGCAAAACCTTTGCGAGTATGTGCTGTATGTATGATCTCGATATCATCAATACCGGATGAGTATTTTACTTTATGTGTGCCGGGAGCGGGGTCAATGCGTTCGCTTAGTATTTCTAATTCTTCAGGGTTATCACTTATATGATTTGCCCATTTCTTTTTACGGGGAATATTTTCAAGCACTTGTTCGGCAAGTGTAATAGCAGTACCACTTGGAGCGTCTTTTTTTGCCGTGTGATGTAACTCTGTCAATTGTATCTCGTAATCTTCATGATCTTTCATTAGTGAAGCAAGTCTTTTATTCACTTCAAAAAAAATATTTACACCCACACTAAAATTGCTGGCGTATAAAAATGCTGCACTGTTTTTTTTACAATCATTTTCTATTTCACCTAATTTTTCCAGCCAACCAGTAGAGCCGCAAACTGTAGCAGTACCAAACTGCATCAGCTTTTTTACATTCTCGAATGCACTATGCGGTCCTGTAAACTCAATTGCAGCATCCGCCTTTGCCAGGTATTCTTTTGTAAATTGATCAGCATTATCAACATCGATCTTTAAAACAATGGTATGTCCACGCTGTAATGCAATCTCTTCGATCGCTTTTCCCATTTTGCCGTAACCGATCAATGCAATGTTCATATTAGTTTATAGTTTGGAGTTCAAAGTTTGTAGTTGAATGGTTCAAAGTTAATAAGATAACTTCCATCTTGTAGTTTTTGACTCCGACCTATTGATTAGCAACTAAGCTTACTTACCGATTTTCAGCACAAGGCTGACCCCATTCGTTTTCGCCAGGTCACTGTAACCGGGTCTTAATTGAAGTGAAAGATCGGGGCTTATATCAAAGTTTTTTAAATGAGCATCAACGGCAGCATCAACAACATTTAAACCCCAGAGTAATATAAAAATCAATGCAGAATAATCTACATATCTTCTGAATTCATCCCTGGCAGAGCGAATAGAATTCGGACTAAGAACTTTATAGATGTTATCTAATTCATTATAATCTGTAGAATCTAATGTAGGAGGTTGCGCTTTGACCCTTGCAGAGTAAGCAAACTTATATTCTTTATAAATTTTTATGTTATTTACGAATATATAACCCGTTACTCCAAGGCCGCCATAGACGATAGGTATCTTCCAATATTTTTTATTGTATGCCTGTCCCCAACCGGGTATTAGGGCAGAACGCCTTGCTGCAACTTTTGGGTCATAAACTTTTTTCTTTGTTGTATCCGTCTTCGATTTTTTTGATGCTGAAGAATCTTTTATGGCAACAGTTTTTTCAGCAGGAACATTCTGCGAGTAAGCATTGCTTAAAAAAAATAAGGATATGAGTAAGTAAAAGAATTTCATCTGTTAGTTCTGATCTGCTGAATAGCCTTGTTGCAGTACAAGAGTGCGACGCAACAGAAGCTTAATAGTAGCAAAACAGCTTGGTACAAAAATATTTTAATCTAATGGAACATTCAATTGCCCGAGAATTTTATTCAGCTCATCCATTGAATAATATTCAAAAGTAATGGAGCCACTGTTGTCTTTACTGTGCTTCATCTTAACACGGGTACTGAAATGGGATGCTAATTTATCCTCAATTCGCTGAAAGCCGTCGGGCAAGCCACTTTTTGTATGTTTTTTAACGACGCCATTGTCTTTATAAAGATTACGAACCAATGCTTCGGTCTGGCGTACCGATAATCCTTTTTCTTTTATCTCATCAAAAATAAAAAGTTGCTTATCGATGGAATCAACATTGATCAGTGCTCTTGCATGTCCCATGCTAAGCTCACCTTTGCGAACTGCAATTTGTATATCGGGAGGTAATTTCAATAAACGAATAAAATTGGCGATAGTGCTGCGGTCCTTACTCATTCTTTCCGCTACCTGCTCTTGTGTAAAATCCAACTCTTCCATCATACGTTTGTAGCTAAGCGCCACATCCATTGAATTGAGATCTTCACGTTGCAAATTTTCAAGCAGCGCTAACTCCAGTAATTGCTGATCGTTGGTTTGACGTATGTAAGCAGGGATATCTGTAAACCCTGCGATCTTTGATGCACGAAGTCTTCTTTCACCAGATATCAAACGAAAACGACCAGATGGCATTTTAGTTACCGTAATTGGCTGTATGATATCATGTGTTTTTATGGAATCAGCTAATTCATTCAAAGCTGTTTCATCAAAATCACGACGTGGTTGTTTTGGATTTGCATCAATAGTATCAACCGGAATTCTCATGATGCCAGTAACATTTTCTACAACGGCAGGTTTTAAATTTCCAGTTCCGGTTTTTAGATCGGCATCAATACTTTGCAATAAGGAACGGATTCCCTTTCCGAGAGCTTCTTTATTTTGATTGGGCTTTTGTGGATTCATTTATTTTTATTTCGGATTTTAAATTGACGAAGTAAATCCTCAATCTAAGATCTGCAATCTACAATTCGAGTATTCTTTCTTCTTGTGTGATTTTTGTCTTGTTGTTCTTTTGGAGAATTTCCTTTGCAAGATTAAGATAATTGACAGAGCCTTTGCTATTGGCATCATATAAAACAACAGGTTTGCCTACGCTTGGGGCTTCACTTAGTTTTGAATTCCGGTGAATGATGGTATTGAAAACAATATCTTCAAAATGTTTTCTTACTTCACTTACTACCTGGTTGCAAAGACGAAGCCGGCCATCATACATTGTCATTAATATTCCTTCGATCTCAAGATTCATATTCAGCCTGCTTTGCACAATTTTAATTGTATTAAGCAATTTGCCTAAGCCTTCCAATGCAAAAAACTCACATTGCACAGGTATGATTACGGAATCAGAAGCGGTCAATGCATTTACGGTTATTAAACCAAGAGAAGGGGAGCAATCAACAACTATAAATTCATAATCATCTTTGATAGGATCAAGAATGTTTTTTAAAACCAGCTCCCTGTTGGGATAATTTATCATTTCAATTTCTGCACCAACAAGATCAATATGCGAGGGGATCAGGTCAAGGTTGGGAATTTCTGTTTTTAATAAAACATCTTTTGCAGATGCTTCATTTACCATGCAATCATATAAACTTTGGGTCACATTATGCAGATCAAAACCAACGCCGGTTGTACTATTGGCTTGCGGATCGGCATCAACCAGCAATGTTCTAAATTCAAGTACGGCAAGACTGGCAGCCAGGTTAATAGCTGACGTGGTTTTTCCTACTCCACCTTTTTGATTTGCAACACCAATAATTCTTCCCATGCTTAATTAAATTGTAATGGTTTCTCCAATATTGAGCAATAACAGTTCGGCCCCTTTATCTGCAAACGTTTTTTTAGCATTTTCATGATCGATCTTAATGAATCCAAAAGTGTCGTAATGCACTCCAACGACTTTTTTGCAATTGATCATGTCAGCACATTCCGCAGCATCCGAAGCGTCCATCGTAAAATTGTCTCCGATCGGTAAAACGGCAAAATTTAGTTTTGCCCATTTTGCAATCAATGTCATATCGACTGTAAGGGCCGTGTCGCCGCTATAGTAAAAGCTTCCTTCATTACTTGTCACGATAAAACCCATCGGGTTTCCGCCATAACTGCCATCTGGCAATCCACTTGAATGTTGGGCCGCCGTACATTTTACAGTAAACTCACCAAAATTCCATTTGCCCCCGGTATTCATCGGGTGTGTATGTTTAATACCACGATGGTTGAGCCACTCATGAATTTCCCAATTACAAACAACCCTGGCTTGAGAATTTTCGGCAATAGAAATACAATCCGCAATATGATCACTATGGCCATGTGACAAAAGAATAAAATCTGGTTTGATCTTGTCAATCTCAATTCCCTTCGCCAGGTCATTATAACTAATGAAAGGATCGAACAAGATCTTTTTTCCTGATGTTTCTACCATGAAGCAGGAATGGCCGTAGTAAGTAAACGTCATATCTAATGTTTGAGATTCGGGCAAATGTAAGTTTTGTGAGTGAAGAACGTATTGCAGCGACTATTGTAATTATACTAATTTTGAGACCTATGAGAAACTCAGTTTTTTGGTGGGTCCTGATCGGATTTATGGTTTTGCTTGATTTTTATTTTTTCCAGGCTTTGAAAACTATCACTCAAACTGCAAGTTCAAAAGTAAGACTTATCATTTTTATTAGTTATTGGGTTATTTCTATCAGCGCTATTGTGCTGTTATTATTATTACCCTATTTGAATTTTGCGAACAAGTTTTTCAGTAGCACTTTATTTGCCATGATCGCCGGTTTATTTTTTGCAAAGCTGGTAGCGTCGGCAATTTTTCTTGTTGATGATATTCGCCGCGGAGTACAGTGGCTTGCCGGTAAAGTTTTCTTTTCAAATACTGAGGGTGAAGGGTATCAAGCTGGTGAAAACATCTCCCGTTCGCTTTTTCTTAGTTGGGCAGGAATGCTGATAGGGAGCGGTTTATTTGGATCACTTATTTATGGATTTGGGAATAAATACCGTTACCAGCTTCGGCGAATGCAACTTGCTTTTGAAAAATTACCTGCATCATTTAAAGGGTTAAAAGTTGTACATATATCAGACATTCATTCCGGAAGTTTTACTGATAAACTTGCTGTTGTAAAAGGAGTGGAGAAAATTTTAAAAGAGAAGCCGGACCTTATTCTTTTTACCGGCGACCTTGTAAATAACCGCAGCGATGAAATGGATGATTTCATGGATATTTTTAAGGAAGTAAAAGCGCCGATGGGTGTTTATTCAATTTTGGGAAATCACGATTATGGTGATTATACAAAATGGGATTCTCCGAATGAAAAGATCGCAAACCTAGACCGGCTAAAACAGGTGCATAAGGAATTGGGCTGGCAGCTAATGCTTGATGAAAACACTCAGCTTGAAAGGAACGGCGAGAAGATCTCGTTGATCGGCGTGCAGAACATTAGTGGTAAAAGAGGGTTTCATAGTTATGGTGACTTGGCAAAGGCCTACCAGGGACTTGACGAGTCACATTTCAAAATACTGATGAGCCATGATCCTTCACACTGGGATGCCGAGGTGACCAAGAAATACGCTGATATTGACCTTATGCTTTCCGGGCATACCCATGGTTTTCAATTTGGCATAGAAATACCGGGTTTTAAATGGAGTCCCGTTCAATATGTCTATAAACAATGGGCAGGCCACTATAAAGAAGGGAATCAGCAATTGTATATAAACAGGGGCTTCGGGTTCCTGGCTTATCCCGGTCGGGTGGGTATTTTGCCCGAAATCACTGTGATAGAGCTGATTTGATCGAGGAATTTGAAAAAAAACTAAATAAAGCAGCCCGGCTTAGCGTTTTCAGGTCTGATATTATATGGTTTAAACTATCTAAGTATTTATAAGTCACAGCTTTTGAATTTATTTGGCCAAATAATAATTTCTGGGTACCACTGCCGTATGTTGAAAAAGCACATCATCATACTTCCTTTATTCTTTTTAGGCGTAACTGTGTTTTCGCAAGTCTCATCTATTGATACTACAAAGAAAAAAGAAAAAGTAGAAGAGTGGGCTATTGATTCAACTATTGATTATGATCTTTTGTTGCAGGATATGGAGTCTTTTCTTGATTCAATTTTATTACCTCATAGTTATCTCATTGGAAGTTTTGCAGCGGGCAGAGGTTATTTCAACTACACGAGCAAGTCAACCACATTAATTGAAACTCGGAAAAATTTTACATACGTACCTACGGTTGGGTTCTATCATAAAAGTGGAGTTAGTTTAACGGGCACCGGCAATATGATCAATGACAACGACAAACTAAATCTTTATCAAATAGCGGTAAGCCCGGGATATGATTATCTTGAAAACAGGGACTTTGCAACCGGTATTACTTATACAAGATTTTTTACAAAAGACTCGTTGTCGTTTTATACAACGCCTTTGCAAAATGAATTGTTTGCTTATTTTACTTATCGTAAATGGTGGATCAGGCCATCAATTGCACTTAGCTATGGGTGGGGTAATCGTACAGATTACGTGGAAAGAGAAGAGTTGATACAGGATCTTCGTTTACGTCGAGATGGTATTACCAGGATCAATTCAAAAGAATCGATCACCGATTTTTCCGTCATTGCCTCATTGAGGCATGATTTTTATTGGCTCGGTATTTTTTCTCACAAAGATCATTTCCGTCTCACACCACAACTTGCTATTATCAGCGGTACACAAAAATTTGGTTTTAATCAATCAGCAAATACTTACGCTACAATTGTTCGCACCGGTGCCAATGTTTTATATAATTCTGAAAGTGTTTTTTTGGATGACCAATTGAAATTTCAACCACTTTCACTTACTATGTTTTTAAGAACAGAATATTCTATTGGCAAATTCTTTATTCAGCCCCAGCTTGTATTTGATTATTATTTCCCAACAGATAAAGATAATTTCAGCACCCTCTTCTCAATTAATCTTGGAATGCTATTCTGATACTTTTGCATTTTGTTACCAAATAGACGGCAATAAAGATTTACAAAAAGAGTTAAAGCATTGTATTTTAAAGATTATTAACAGCATAAAACTCCCGGTGGCATTATAGTTGAAGTTTTACACACCAAACAAAAATTTCTACATGAAAACAAAACTTGCTATCATGGCCATTGCATTGTTTACAGTGCAAGCAACATCAGCCCAATTCCGCATTGGCGCTAAAGCGGGAGCTAATCTTGTAAAGGTTGATGGAAAATCTTTCTCAGATGAGTTTAGATATAACTATCACGTCGGTGGATTTGCCGAGATTGGTCTTACAAGAGATGGAAAACTTACACTTCAACCTGAAGTTTTATTTAACCAGTATTCTACAACTCTCGACAGTAGTTTCAAGTCCGTTTATGAAAATGTACTCAGCTCAGAGCAAGCTCATATAAAGCTCAATTATCTTACTGTCCCGATCTTACTTAATTATAGGTTGATTGGACCTCTTTACTTACAAGCTGGTCCTGCATTCAGCATCTTAATGGATCAGGATAGAAACTTTTTACAAAATGGTGGTGATGCATTTAAGAAAGGAGATTTTTCAATGATCGGTGGTGCACAAATCAGGATAGCTAAAATTTATTTATCGGGTCGTTATGTTGTTGGTCTTGCTAATATCAATGACATCGATAACCAGGAAAAATGGAAAAGCCAGGCAATACAATTATCCGTAGGATTGTCTCTTTAAGTTCATATATCTTTTGAAGCTATCCCTCTCGCTGCGGCGGGAGGGATTTTTTTTGCCGTCACATTGTAATAAATGTTGATCAAGATTACCTATGTATATACTTTCAGGAATTTCACAAAAATCCATCGGAATCTCTGGAAACCCCGATTAGCAGGCATAAAACTTGACAACTATAGATTCACTGCTTATTTTTAACCCCTTGGCCAATTAAGTGTCAGGTTGTCAAAACGAAGATCAACTAATGAAAGATTCTAATTTTTTTCTGAGACCGGAAGATGAAATGGATTTTATACCAATAATTCCCTTGAATGAAAGTGATGGTGAAACCGGCGATGGGACTGATATTCCGGATGAATTGCCAATAATTCCGCTTCGAAATACGGTACTTTTTCCAGGCGTAGTGCTTCCAATAACTGTTGGCCGGGATAAGAGCATTAAGGCCGTAAATGATGCTTACAAGGCTGACAAATTGATCGGCGTTGTAGCACAAAAAGACAGTAACGTAGAAGATCCAGGAATTCCTGATATAGAAAATATTGGAACGGTAGCAAGGATCGTAAAGCTTATAAAAATGCCAGATGGCGGCACAACCGTTATTATACAGGGTAGAAATCGTTTTAAAATCAAAAGCATTCTTTCTGATGATCCTTACTTCAAAGCGAGTATTGAAATTATAAAAGAGGAAGAGTCACCGAAGGATGAAGACTTTGCGGCTTATATTTCAAATATAAAAGAAACAGCATCTGAAATTATCCAACTCTCACCAAATATTCCTGCAGAAGCGTCTATCATTTTACGCAATATTGAAAACCCGTCTTTTCTTATTCATTTCGTTTCAAGCAATCTCAACGCCGAGCTAAAAGAAAAGCAACAACTCCTTGAAACAAATAATATTCGTGAAAGAGCGGATACGCTGATGAAGATGCTGCAACGTGAATTGCAATTTGCTGAATTAAAAAATAAAGTAACTACAAAAACAAAAACAGAACTGGAGAAACAGCAAAGGGATTATTTTTTGCAGCAACAGATGAAGAGCATTAAGGAAGAGCTGGGCGGTGATTCAAATGATAGGGAAATAAAAGAAATGCAGAAAAAAGCTGATGCAAAAAAATGGTCGGCAGCAGCAAAAGAAATGTTTCAGAAAGGAATTGAGAAGTTAGAAAGAATGCATCCAACAACGCCTGACTACTCTGTTGTATATAATCATCTTGACCTTATGCTTGATCTTCCATGGGAAGAATACACGGCAGATAAATATGACCTGAGAAAAGCAAAGAAAGTGCTCGATCATGATCATTACGGCATGGAAAAGATCAAAGAAAGAATTCTTGAATATTTAGCCGTATTAAAATTGAAAGGCGATATGAAGAGTCCGATACTTTGTTTTGTTGGCCCTCCGGGTATCGGTAAAACTTCGTTGGGAAAAAGTATCGCAAATGCGATCGGTAGAAAATATGTAAGACAAAGTCTTGGCGGTTTACATGATGAAAGTGAAATAAGAGGACATCGCAAAACATATATTGGCGCAATGCCCGGACGTATTTTACAATCTATTCGCAAAGCAAAAACCTCAAATCCTGTAATGATACTTGATGAGATAGATAAAGTAGGAAATGATTTTCGCGGCGATCCTTCTTCTGCATTATTGGAGGTGCTCGATCCCGAGCAGAACAATACTTTTTATGATAATTATCTTGAGTTAGAGTATGATCTGAGTAAAGTGCTTTTCATAGCAACAGCTAATAATCTTCAAAACATTCAGCCTGCCTTAAGAGACAGGCTCGAGATTATTGATCTTGGTGGATATGCTGTTGAAGAGAAATTGGAAATTGCGAAACGTCATTTAATTCCAAAGCAAAAAGAAGCTCATGGATTAAAGACAACCAATTTTACCATCAATGATAAGATCATTGAAAAAATGATCCAGGAATATACAAGAGAAAGTGGTGTTCGCGAATTGGACAGGCATATAGCAGCCATAATGCGTAACCAGGCCAAAGAGCTTGCGTTGAATGAAAAAGTGAGAGCAAATATTTCAGGCAATGATGTTGAAAGAATACTTGGCAAGCCAAAATATAGTAATGATCTGTATAAGTCAGTAAATATTCCCGGAGTGGCAATTGGACTTGCATGGACCTATGTTGGTGGTGATATATTATTTATGGAAACAAGTCTGAGCGAAGGGAAAGGCGAGTTAAAGATCACCGGGAATCTTGGAAATGTGATGAAAGAAAGTGCAAGCACGGCGCTGAGTTATTTACAGGCCAATGCAAAGAAATATGGCATCGATCAAAAACTTTTTGATAAAAGAAATATACATATACATGTGCCCGAAGGAGCTGTTCCAAAAGATGGTCCAAGTGCAGGTATCACAATGATGACTTCAATTGCTTCCGCTTTTACAGGGAAAAAGGTAAAACCATTTCTTGCCATGACAGGTGAGATCACACTTCGAGGACAAGTGTTGCCAGTTGGGGGCATAAAGGAGAAAGTGCTTGCGGCTAAACGTGCCGGGATCAAAGAGGTGATCGTTTGCGCACAAAATGAAAAAGATGTTGACGAGATCGACCCTGATTTTATAAAAGGCCTGAAATTTCGATATGTAAAAAATATGAGCCAGGTCCTAGATCTCGCCTTAGATTAAAAAATATTTTAAGCTGCAGGCAACCTTTACTGGTGTTTTTTGTTATTAGATTATATACAAATCTCCATGTTGGTTGTTTTAAGGGTTTAAAAATTCCCCCAGTCTCTCCGGGGGAATTTCTTTATAAAAGGTCTTAAACTCTGCTTAAGTTTCCTCAACTTAGCTCTTTGCGCCTCGTCATAATAATATTATCCGTTCTTGTTTCTTCGTCCTTGTTTGCACAAACTATTGGGGGCAGCTCCGTATTTAATTTCTTAAAACTTCCTCATACACCACAGCTTACCGCTTTAGGTGGAATAAATGTATCAGTACCATCGAATGATGTTGGTCTTGCGTTTAATAATCCTTCGCTTCTTAAAAAGGAAATGCATACTCAAATGAATGCAGTATTCAATAACTTTTATGCGGGTATAAACACGTATCATTTGTCATTTGGATACAGGCATGAAAAATTGAAAACAAATTTTGGATGGGGACTTAGCTATTTTGATTATGGAAAAATTTCAGAAACGGACGCTACGGGTAATTTTCTTGGTGCAATGAAACCGACTGATTGGGTAATGCAGGTATCGGCATCCCGCAGCTATTTGCAAAAATGGAACTACGGAGCCAATTTCAAATTCATTTCTTCGAACTACGGCATTTACAGGTCAAATGGCATTGCGATGGATTTTGGTGTTTTGTATACTGATACTGCAAATCTTTTGTCGATTTCATTAGTTGCAAAGAATATGGGGTATCAATTAAAAAAATATGCGGGTACTGAAGCTGAAGAGTTGCCGTTTGATCTGCAAGTTGGAATTACAAAGAAATTGAAGAATGCGCCATTGGCTTTTTCATTTACTGCGCATCATTTACATCAATTTGATATTCGTTATAACGACACGGTATTTAACAATGAGAATACGGGTGTAAATAAGGATGGCAATTTTACTTTGGATAAAATTTTCAGGCATTTTGTTTTTGCTGCGCAAGTTTTTCCAGTACCGCAAATTGAAGTAACAGTAGGGTATAATCATCTCCTGAGACAAGAATTGAATATCGCTAATACAACAAATGGTTTAAATGGATTTTCAGTGGGAGTGGGACTAGTTGTAAAAAAGATACAGGTCCGGTATGCAAGAACGCATTACCAGAATAATACAGCTTACGATCAATTAGGGTTGAGCCTTCAGTTAAATGAACATTTTGGCCTGGGAAAATTTGGCGAAAAAATTGGATGGTGATTCTGCAAAGAATAGAATAAATTTACGGTTCCTCCCTTTGAAATCCCTCACGTACCTTTTAATAATAAAATTTATAATGCGTTTATTCATCATATTACTGGTACCCCTTTTTATTTTTCAGTCGGTTGCTATTGGGCAGAAATCGAAAAATAAGAAACCGAAAACCGAGGAAAAAGGTCCTAAGATATTTGAAACTTTTGGTGACAGCCTTCGATCCGATTCGATAGTTTATTATAAAACGGAGATCGGTTACATAATGCCGGATCATAGCCCGAAATTCAAGGGTAAATGGATGATAAACGTCATGAGACGGCAAGCAAGGGCTGTTCCTGATTCTTTAACGTCGGCGTATCTTGAATTTTATGAGGATACTCTTTTCTCTGCGTATGTAGGCTGTAATAAACTTTCCGGAAAATACATTATTAAAGGACCGACAATAAAGTTTACCATTCTTGATACATCATTAGCAGCCTGCCCTCAAAGTGATATTGAAAGCTGGTTCATTAAACTTATTGAAGGTCGGGTGAGCTATTATGGCATTGATGAAAAAGTGCTTTACCTCAGAGATGTTGCTTCTAATATTGTTTTTGATTGTGCAAGAAAGCCGGACGAATAACCTACAATGAACAAAGGATGCTGTTCAAGAAGGCGTTTCATATTTTACTCAGCCTCTTCATTAGATAAATTATACGTCTGCTATCGGGCACCTGTACTTTTTCTGTAATGGTAAACCTTTGTTGGAAAACATTTTCAAAATGTTCCCGGGTGTATTCCGTATAAATGTCCCTTTTATTCTGAAGAAGCAATTTTACTTTTTCATCTTCTTTCGGAACAAATTCAATGATCAGTTGATGTGAAAACCCATACAGGTACTCTGCTATTTTGCTCAATGGCAGATTATATCCTATTGCCAGGTGGTGAACCAGCGCCAGGGCCATCACTGCATCGGTATGAATTCTTTCTCCGAACGAGGCCCTTTCATTATTGGCAAAGCCTGAAGCAGGAGAGGGGTTCATTAGATCCATACAGAGAGGAAGAATGTTTGTGATATTTTCTTCTTTTACCTTTTTATATAAAGCATTAATGCATTGTTCATCTTTGTCTGTTGCTATTACATTAAAATTTTTTGAAGCAGCAAGATGAGAAAAGAAACCTTCGTTGGCTCCAAGATCAAGTAATTTCCTTCCATCCAGTTTTTGAAGCAGGTCGCTGATGATATCTTCCTTTTTTCCGAGATATTCCTGGCTTGAAATTGACTCAGCGTAATAATTGCTCCATTCAGTTTTATCTGTGTTATTAAGATTTCTGATAATCCCATCAAGATGCGAAATAAGATTAAACAGTTTGTTTTTACTGAATGAACTTACCGACACAGTGGTGCTCGTTTTTTTACTCAGTTTGTTTTGGAGAAAGACATGGAGCCATATGCCTGGGTTAAGCCTGCTTTTCCATGGTAAAAGTTTTGTGGTAATATTTACAGGCATTCCATTTGGGTAACTATTCAGGTATGGTTGAGTACTTGTTTTATGATAATGAGAAAGCAAGAGCGGAAATAAAAAGGATTCACAGAATTGCCGGTATGCTATCCACGGAAGTGATGGATCATATTTTTCAAAAGATAAGGTATCAATAAAAACAGGTCTCCCATTTAAGAACTGCACGTTATATGGAGTGGCGTCTTTTAAGATCATTCCTCTGTCAATGGATAGTTTTACAATTTCCAGGGTAAGTAGCGCCGCATCTTTCAATTGCTCAAAACACCATTCATACGGATAACTTATAAATGGAATTTGTTCAGGCAACAGCGTAAGATACCAGTCGTGGGATTGCAAAATATTTTCAGCCACTTCTTCATGAGGGAGCAATAGTTTTTTTTCCTGTAGAAATGAGGAAAGTCCCGATTTAACTAACAGGTCGTACTGACCGGCATATATTTTATTTACCTGCCTGTAAAATCTTCCTGAGGCTTGAAAAATAAAACCTGATGGATCTTTGTAAGAAGCTGGATGTCGTGTATGATCGGCCATTAGCTGTCTTTTGGGGGAACCTCATCTTTGTTTTTTCGTGAAAAGAAGGATTTGATCTTCATTTTGATATTCCTGAAATAAACAGCCACTCCCAGAACTGCCGCAATAATAATCTGTATGAGATAACTTCCACTGCCGGGATCAATATATAAGATGTAAATATGCATGTTTAAAAATAATTCAGGTTTGTTTTAGGTGTAAGACCAAGCAATGTTTCATACATCAGTTTGATCGTATTCTCTATATCATCACGATGAAGCATTTCAACGGTTGTATGCATATATCTCAATGGGATCGATATTAATACTGAGGGGCAACCATCATTTGAATAAGCAAAAGAATCTGTATCAGTGCCTGTACTTCTGCTTAATGCTCTCCATTGCACCGGTATTCTTTTCTTTGCTGCAATATCTTCAACAAAACTTAAAAGTTTGTTATGAATGGCGGGAGCATAAGCTAATGATGGCCCTTTGCGACAGGCAATTTCTCCTTCTACAAGTTTGCTGATCATTGGTGTAGTTGTATCATGGGTTACATCAGTTACTATTGCTATGTCTGGTTTAATTCTTCGTGCAATCATTTCGGCACCACGTAAACCGATCTCTTCCTGTACAGCGTTCACCACGTATAAGCCATATGGTAATTTTTTATTGTTTTGTTTTAAAAGTCTTGCCACTTCTGCGATCATATAACCACCCACACGATTGTCAAATGCACGACCGATATAATAATCATTAGCAATTTCATCGAACCCGTCCTGGTAAGTAACAACAGCGCCAATGTGAATACCAAGTTGTTCCACTTCCTTTTTATTTCTTGCACCGCAATCAAGAAAAACATTATCAAGTTTCGGTTGTGGTTCTTTATGATCGGGATTACTCAATCTTGTGTGAATGGCTGGCCATCCGAAAACTGCTTTTACAGGTCCTTTTTTTCCATGGATAATTACACGTTGTGCCGGGGCGATCTGTACATCAACACCGCCATTACGTTTCAAATATAAAAGCCCTTCAGGATTAACATAATTGACAAACCAGCTGATCTCATCAGCATGTGCTTCGATCACAACTTTAAATGGGGCCTTTGGGTTTACCACTCCAACTGCAGTACCATATGGATCGGTAAAACTTGTGTCAACATAAGGTTTCAAATATTCAAGCCACAATTTTTGTCCGCTTGTTTCAAAACCGACAGGTGAAGCATTGTTGATATAATTTTTAAAAAAGGAAAAAGAGCTATCAGTAAGAATTGACCTTGATTTTTTAGGAGAAGCTTTTGCCATAGAATAATTTTTATAAAGTTCAAAAGTAGTTAAAACCTGTTCACTAACCACAATAATAGACCCGAGAACATCATTAGCCCATCAAGCACAAAATAATACAAGTAGTCAGAAAAATTTCTTTTTGCATGTCTGTAAAAAGTTATAAGCAACAATGCAGGAATCATCAATATCCCAATATTGATCCATTGTATGCCTGTTTGTTGCAGCGAAATGCTTAATATAAAAAAAGTAATAATTGAAGTTGCAAAGAGAATATCAATGCCACGTTCATTAAAATAAGTGATCATGCTGCGAATGCCTTCCTTCTTGTCATCATCCCGGTCACGGAAATCAAACAAAATGCAAATAGAATAAATGAAAAAAAATTGCCCTGTACAAAAGAAGATCGCTTTATCCGTTGCAATAGTCCCGTCAATTAGAATTGGAAGAACAGCCGTTACATAGGTCCATGCCATTGCAAGAAAAATGGTTTTGCCTATTGCGATTTTTTTTAACCATTGAAAGGGAGTGAAAGATATCTTCGGCGCTGAATATAAGAAAGTGAGTATTGCTGCCACCCCAATATAAAACCAATGTTCTTTAATAAAGAGAAAATTTATTGTTGCGCCTAAAAAACCTGCTATTGATAAAAGTAAATGATAGCTTTTATGTTTCTCATCCCACTGTAAACGCTGAGACGGTGCAATGGAATGCGGTGTTAATGCCCAATGAAAATTATAACTGCAGACTGTGGAAAAGAAAACGAATACGGCAAAATAAACATTAACAGGTCTGTCAATAATAAGCGAGTATGCCTGGTAAACCATTATTACTGCACAGCATGCAACAAACAAGCTGGTAAATAAAAAGAAGTCGAGAATTTTTTTTAAGGAGCTATTCAACCTGTCAACGAATTACATACACATTATCGACAACAAGGGTATCGCTTTTATTTCCGGCTTTATCTTTTGCAACGATCTTCAACCTTAATGTGTCAATTTCATTTTTAGACATGCCAGGAATTGGAATTGGAGTTAGGTTAAATGTAAGATGAGTGTAGTAGCCCAGGGTGATTTCAAATTCACCTTTGCCCATTGTTGGGAAAGTAGGAATATCGTAAGGGCTTTCTGCCGACGTAACAGGTCTTTTCTTATTTAATCTTTGCCTTATGATAAATAATGAATCACTTACATCACCTTCCTTATCGGTATATTCAACATTGATCTGTAGGTTATTGCCTACGCCGACCACCTCGGGTGATATTGATCTCAATGTTAATTGAGGTACGGTCTGAAACTTATCTTTGTCACAGGCGATCATTCCCAAAGCAATGATCAGAGCAATCCAAATCCTGATTTTCATATTGTGAGTTTAATTGTAAACAAATTTAAGATTTAACCTGATACCAGCCTATTATGAATGGTGAATGGCATGATAAAATATTTTCAGTAGCAGAAAGCGGTTTCAGGCAGCTTGCGTTGGATTTTTTTCATTTTCAATACGAGGTCAACCCAGTCTACAACTCCTATGTAAATGCCCTTGGAATAATCCCTTCAACTGTGGATGAAATTGAAAAAATACCCTTTCTGCCGATAAGCTTTTTTAAGACAGACAAAATAAAAACTGGAAAGTTTAATGCTGAAGTAATATTTAAAAGTAGCGGAACCATGCAAACAATAAATAGCCAGCATCACGTAAAGGATGTTTCTATTTATACCCAAAGTTTTACCACGGGTTTTACAAATTTATACGGCAACCTGCAAGAATGGTGTATTCTTGGATTATTGCCTTCCTATTTAGAAAAAGGAAATTCATCGTTGGTTTATATGGTTGATGATCTTATAAAAAAAAGCCAACATCCTCAAAGCGATTTTTATTTGTACGACCTTGAAAAATTAAAAGAAACTTTACTCTCACTCGAAAGAGCAAATCAAAAAACTTTGCTGATCGGGGTGACCTATGCATTACTGGATTTTGCAGAAAAATTTCCCATACGATTAGCCAATACGATCATAATGGAAACAGGAGGTATGAAAGGAAGGAGAGAAGAATTAACGAGAATGGAAGTGCATGATCAATTAAAGAAAGCATTTGGCAAAATAGAAATTCATTCAGAATACGGGATGACAGAGTTGTTATCGCAGGCGTATGCAAAAAAAGAAGGAAGATTCCAGTGCCCACCTTGGATGAAAGTGTTGATAAGAGATGATGAAGATCCTTTGTCAGTTCAACAGTCGGAGTCTAAACTTGTTTCAGGAGCAATTAATATCATTGACCTCGCTAATATCTATAGTTGCTCTTTTATAGCAACGGATGATGTAGGTAAGTTGTATCCTGATAAAAGTTTTGAAGTACTGGGACGAATGGATGGTAGCGATCTTCGCGGTTGCAGTTTACTTACGGTTTAAATACTAACCATCTCTTGCAGCAATTTTTCTTTTTCAATAATTTTTTTGAGTAAACAAACCTGGTTATTAGCTCTTATAAAATTGTGGCCTTCGTATTTTGAACCATAATAAATATCATTATTCAGGTAATCGGTTAAAAAACGAAGGGCTTGCATATAGACCATAAATTTACCTGCATAAACCAAATATCTTTTTTCAACTGTTGTCAGCTCCTTTTCCATTTCACTCAAATAACCTTCTGCAATGGCTTTGAAATATTCTTCTCTAATTTCAATTTTTGAAAGATCTTTATCTTCTTCACTGACCGGGGAAAGGTAAGTTCGCATCATATCACCAAAATCGCTGATAAAATAGCCGGGCATTACAGTGTCAAGATCGACCACACAAAGTCCTTTATTTTTATCGTCAAAAAGTACGTTGTTTATTTTGGCATCATGATGTGTAACTCTTTTTTTGAAGCCAGGATTATTGCTGATCTGTTCGCTTATTGATACAATCACCTGTTGATCCTTCAGGAAACTGATCATCGCAGTAGACTGTTTGATCCTTTCTGTATTTCCTTCTTTAATTGCTGTTTTAAATTGAGAATATCTTAATGGTAAATTGTGAAAGTCGTGCAATGTTATTTTTAATTTATCAACCGGGAATGCGGAAAGTAGATTAGTGAATCGTCCAAATTGTTTAGCTGCTTCATAAGCCTGCGATGGAGAATTAACGACGTCAACTGTATGGGAATTTTTTATGAAGGGGAAGATCCGAAAATATCCTTCATTATCAATAAAAGCCATGTTATCGTCGGCGATCGTTTTTCGGGGACAAGGAAATAAATAACCTGGATGTTTATCCCTCAAATGATCACAGAGAAGGTGAATGTTTGTAGCAATATCAAATGGATTTTTAAAAACATTCTGATTGATCCGCTGAAGTATAAACTCATTTTCTTTCTCGCTGATAAGCCATGTATTATTAATTAAGCCACTGCCAAATGGTTTAACAGAGGCATTGGGTTCTATACCAAATTCGTTAAGGATCGTTTTAAACATTATTATGACAGCGTATTCAGTCATGAAATTATAAAATGAAACCAATTAAAGTTCATGCAAGCGATTGCGGAAGAATAGCTGGTTGTTGGATATTAAAATAAAAAAGCTTTATCATTAGATAAAGCTTTTGATCTGTGCCCGAGACTGGATTCGAACCAGCACATCCTTTCGGACGCTACCACCTCAAAGTAGTGCGTCTACCAATTTCGCCACCCGGGCAATTGAGGACTGCAAATGTAAGTGGTTTACTTTTTCAATACAATTCTGAATGTAGTTCCTTTTCCAGGCTCAGAATTTTTAATAAATATTTCTCCTTTGTGGTATTGCTCAATGATGCGTTTTGATAAACTAAGTCCGAGTCCCCAACCCCTTTTCTTGGTGGTAAAGCCGGGTTTAAAAACTTTTTGCTGCATGGCAAGTGGAATACCTTTGCCTGAATCTTTCAGATCAATATGGACTTTATCAGGCAAATTTTCAATGTTGATCTTTATTTCGCCGGTTCCTTCCATCGCATCCAAAGAATTTTTCAAAAGATTTTCAATTACCCAATCAAATAATGGCGGCGAGATGCTTGCAAGAATTTCTTTCTCATTATTCGTATTGACGGAAAAGTTCACTTTTCCCGGCGCTCTTTTCCTCATATAATCCACCATCGTTGTTACCTGACCGATTATATCATGTTTTTCCAATTGCGGTGAGCTGCCGATCTTTCCAAAACGATCACTGACTAATTGCAACCTGCTCACATCTTTTTCCAATTCAGGAACGATTTTGTTGTTGTCAGGATTTTGTTTCAGCATTTCAACCCAGCCTTGCAGGGACGAAACCGGTGTTCCTAATTGATGGGCCGTTTCCTTAGCCATACCCGCCCATACTTGGTTTTGCACCGACCTGTAGCTACTTCTTAATGCAAGCAGGGTTATAAGAATGAAAAGTCCAACGATTATAAGTTGTATGATAGGATAGTACCGTACTTCATCCTGCAATCTTGATTGGCCGTAAAAATATTTTTGTTTTGTGACCTCAATCCTTACCGGTTCATTTATATCGCCAAATTTCTGAACCATCCTTCGCAAATAGCCGGTGTCTTTTACTATGGTCAAAGAATCAAGATTTACATAGATACCTGTGGGATTATTGTGTTCGTCTGTTTCAATGATGGGTATATCCTCATTTTCTACCGCAATTTGATTAGTAAAAGCAAGGATATCCGGATCGTCTGACTTTGCTTTCATTTTAAGTGATTCGCCAAAAGCTATTACGCGGCTTCTTTCCTCTTTAGCAATCTTAGTGGCAACGTACCTGGAGTAAAAAATAGTACTGGTAACTATCCCGATGGCAATCAACGCTACGAGTGTCCGCCAGTTAATTATTTGCTGAAACATTTTCCGAATTTAATAAGGATAAACCGCATCCCTTATTTTTGAGCAAATTTTTTACAAACGATTGAGCAGTTTACCCAAAGTCGCTATTGTTATCCTCAACTGGAATGGTCAGAACTATCTTGAAAAGTTTTTGCCGTCTCTTTTTGCGACTGATTACGAAAACAAGGAAGTGATCGTTGCTGATAACGGCTCCACAGATGGATCAGTTTCTTTTTTGGAGAAACAATTTCCGCAAGTCAAATTGATCCGTTTCAATGAAAACAAGGGATTTGCAAAAGGATACAATATGGCGCTTGAGCAAGTCCATGCTGATTATTATGCGATCATTAACTCGGATATAGAAGTACAATCAGGCTGGTTAACACCCATTATTAATTTACTTGAGCAAAATAAATTGAATGCCGCCTGCCAACCCAAATTGCTTTCATACAACAATAAAAAATTATTTGAATATGCGGGTGGCGCCGGTGGCTGGCTTGATAGTTTTGGTTATCCTTTTGCAAGAGGAAGAATTTTTGATATATGTGAAGAGGACAAAGCCCAGTATAATACAATTGAGAGAGTTTTTTGGGTAACCGGTGCCGCAATGGTTATACGCAGCAATGTATTTCATGAAATGAAAGGATTTGATGAATACTTTTTTGCCCACCAGGAAGAAATTGATCTTTGCTGGCGCATGCAACTTGCAGGGTATAGCCTTTATTGTTGTCCTTCTTCAGTTGCTTACCATGTTGGAGGTGGCACATTGCCTCGTGGTAATTCGCTAAAAACCTATCTCAACTTTCGCAACAATCAAATAATGCTTTATAAAAATCTTCCATGGTCGCAAAAATGGTGGAAGATACCTTTCCGCATTTTTCTTGATTCAATCTCGGCCTGGAAAGGTCTTTTTATAGGCGATGGAGGTTATTTTATTTCTATCTTAAGGGCCCATTTTTCTTTTTTAAAATGGATATTATTCAGGCAGAGTCAAAGTGTTTTTCCCGAAAAAAAGGGCGGGAAACCTGCTGGTCTATATAAAGGCAATATTGTGTGGGAACATTTTGTAAAGGGAAAAAAATATTTTTCACAGTTGATAAAATAACTTCGATTTTATTGCCGAACGCTTATTTTTGCACCACAAATTACCGGATATGAATTATCAGCAGGAATACAAAGAGGAACTCCAAAAAGTACACGACAGGGACTTTTCTCACAATTGGACGTCTTCTTCAGCATTTTTATTTTACCTGCAAGTGGCTTGTATTGTAGCTTTTGTTTTAGGTGGTTGTTATATGCTTTATACCAAGCGTTTCGACAAGCCCGAAGTAAAAGTGCAGGAAAGCACATTATACACTCCCAAATACAAATAAGGGGTTCAAAAATTTTTTTCAAAAGGGCTCGTTGCTTATTTTTGCAGCCCTCTAGTTCTTTTATTGGTTTAATAAACAAGCGGAAGTAGCTCATTTGGTAGAGCACGACCTTGCCAAGGTCGGGGTGGCCGGTTCGAGCCCGGTCTTCCGCTCAAAAGTCCATCAGTCCTCGCTGGTGGATTTTTTTTCTGATTACCACCCGCCCCGGTGGTGGAACTGGTAGACACGCAGGACTTAAAATCCTGTGACCCGCAACGGTCGTAACGGTTCAACTCCGTTCCGGGGCACTTAAAGCGACTAATTGGGTCGCTTTTTTGTTTCTTATTTCCTCCCATTTTTTAATTGCTCTATCCAGTATTTCTTTTTGAATAGTTTCTGATTTCTTGTCAAGAGTTTTCAGCATTACTTTCTCTTCATTTCTTTTCGGCAGATCTTGTATGTATTGCTTTATCTTTTTTTTAAGAATAACATGATCCTGCCAATTGCCCAGGTAAGTTAATATTCTCTCCAGAGCTTTTATATTAATGAATCCTTCTGCAATATTTTTTGGACAAATCTTTAGCCAGTAGTACAGATCTTTCAGTTGCTTTCTTATTTCATGTGCATTTTTCTGAAAATGCTTAGCCAATATTTTTATTTTTTTTATTTTCAATGCAGATAACTGAATGATCTTTTCACAAACTACTTCTTTACTGCCTTGCAAAGAATCAAATTGCTGGTTAAAAACATCTGGCTCCTTTTCATTAAAGTTTAAAGCATTTTGTTTCGCCCATTTTCTTGTAAGCGACCTGTTGACAGATAAATATTCTTTAAAGAATATAAATGACAGCAATTCCTTTCGTTCCAATTTTCTTATAAGTGTAAGCGACATGTCATAGTCCCTCAACCTTCCAAATGATTTGAATAATGCCGATATCTTTGAGAACGATCCTTTCCATTCATGTTTTGTTAACTCTTTTTTTAATCGTAAATAACTTCTCATCTTTTTAACTGCAACACGAAGATCATGCACCGAGATCTTTGTCGGCCTTTTGCGGCTGAGAATGAGATTCTCAATAAAAACATTTTCCTGGAGAAGCCAATTCTTTAATATGAGGTTACTTTCTGCCACGATGTAAAAAAATACAAAGTTGTCTCAATTTTCATTGAGTAAGGTCAGGAAAAATAGTCAGATTATACGGCTTAGTTGTAAGAGAAGTCTATCCGGCCCTGTAGCTGTTTGTCTTTGTTAAACAAAGCTTCTTTTGTTTTTAAGCCTTTTTCATCAAACAAATACCGCCATGTAAGATAACCAAGGTTATTACCTGAAGTTGTTGTTATTTTCTGGATCACCCTGTCATTGTCGTCATATTCAAACAGGTAATCAGGTAGAAGCCGGTTTGCTTTATAATTAAAACGAACAATATCAGTAAGGCGGTTTCTATCATCATAATAGTAATAAATAGGGTCGGCTAAAACACCACGTCTGAAATTTCTTTCTTCAATTACATTCCCATTTTCATCTGTTACAAATCTTACTTCGAGACTATCTTTCTTATTGATGATACGCCACATTTTATCAAGCTTACCATCTTTATAAATGTATTGATGAACTTCAGTTTGTGAAAAATCGCCGGTGCTATCGGCATCAGTTGCAGAATTACTGATAGAAATTATTTTTCCATTTGCATCATAGGTATATGTACTTGTGCTTTTAACATTTATTGCTGAATCAACGGAACTGACCAATTGGCCACGATCATTAAAGCTATATTTCAATGTAGCAATAGCTTTATTGTTGTTCGTCGTAACCTTCAGAGTTGCTCCATTTATTTCACCTACTTCACTAAATTCGGAAGCCGCCCCACCTGCAGGTGTGATGCCTTTGGCTGTAATTTTTTTGACGTTGTTAGCAGAATATGTTTTCATTAGACGGGTAATATCGGCGGCTGCAACAAGATCCTTATAATAGTATTGAGAATTGGCTGTAAAATAAAATAACAGCAAGAGCAAAAACGACAGTTTCTTCATTGGAATGAATTTCAGTTCAAAAGTACTTCAAACTGTCTACAACGAAAAAGAAATGCTGTTAAGTGTTTCTTGTTTATTTTTAAGAAAAATTAAAGTTGAGTCACACCCCAATAAGGAAAGAAACGAATTGTCTTAATTGCAACGCAACGGTATTGGGACGTTATTGCCACGCTTGTGGACAAGAAAATACAGAGCCGAAGGAAACTTTCTGGCATATGTTTACTCACTTTTTTTATGATATCACCCATTTCGATGGAAGTTTTTTTGTCACATTGAAAGATCTTCTATTCAAGCCGGGTTTTTTATCAAGGGAATATATGCTTGGCCGCAGGAAAAAATACCTGCATCCTGTGAGGATGTATGTTTTTACATCAGCTGTTTTCTTTCTTGTATTTTTTTCACTTTTTTATGTTTCTGAAAATGATGTTGCAATAGCAGATCAAAAAAATGCTAAAGCAGCGATGAGTTTTAATACGATCAAGGAAGAAGCTTTTAAGAACGCAAAAACAAAAGAAGATTCAGCTGGCATTATAAAAGGTCTTGAGCTTTTAGGTTATAAGGAAGTAGATGAAAGCAATAAACACGATTCAGCAGTAAGATCGAGAAATAATAAAAGCGGGTTTAATTTCACTGTTGGAGGTGATGTAAGCAATTATAAAACTTTAAAAGAATATGACTCTGTTCAGAAAGCATTACCAGGGAATAAAAGAGATGCCTGGTTAACAAAGGTGTTTACAAGAAGATCCATTGCGCTAAATGAAAAGTATAAAGGCGATCAGCAAAAAATAGCGATCGAGCTTATCAATAAATTTATGCATTCAATTCCCTATCTCTTGTTTGTTTCCCTGCCTCTATATGCTTTATTTTTGAAACTGATTTATATACGGCGTAGAAAAGAATACTACTTTGCCGATCATGGCGTATTTCTCATTCACCTGTACGTTTTTACATTCCTGTTCCTGCTTTTATATTTTGCGTTAGATAAACTGAAAGACAAAATCCATGTAAGTGATATAGAATATGTGCAGGTTGCTCTGATGTTTGTCGGGCTTTTTTATACATTGAAAGCCATTAAAAATTTTTATAAACAACGGTGGGGAAAAACGATCATAAAGTTTATAATTTTTAATGTCCTTTGTATTATTTCACTTGTGATATTGTTTGCTTTGTTTTTAGCAGTTACTTATTACCAGATCTAAAATTTCAATATGTCAAATTTATCCGGATCATTTTTAAGACTTGTTTCCATAATGGATGAACTGCGGGAAAAATGTCCCTGGGACAGGAAACAAACGATTCAAACTTTGCGGCACATGACGATAGAAGAAACATATGAATTGACGGATGCTATTACTGACGAAGATTGGAACGGCATTAAAGAAGAACTAGGGGACCTGTTACTGCATATCGTTTTCTATTCGAAGATCGGAATTGAGCAAAATAAATTTACACTGGAAGAAGTGATCAATGGCATCAGTGAAAAACTGATCACAAGACATCCGCATATCTATGGGGATGTAAAAGTTAATGATGAAGAAGATGTAAAAAGAAATTGGGAGAAGCTCAAACTTAAGGAGGGCAAAAAATCTATTCTCAGTGGCGTACCGAAGTCGCTGCCGGCAACTGTAAAAGCTATGCGACTCCAGGAAAAAGCAAAGCAGGTTGGTTTCGAATGGGAAAACAAGGACCAGGTTTGGGAAAAGGTGGAAGAAGAAATGGGTGAGTTAAAGTCTGCAATTGGCGATTGGCAATCGGTCGATCAGAATGATTTAACAATACAACATAAAAAAGTAGAGGAAGAATTTGGCGACCTTATTTTTTCATTGATCAATTATGCACGGTTTTTGCGTGTTGATGCCGAAAATGCGCTGGAAGTGACCAATAAAAAGTTTATCCGGCGTTTTACACAAATGGAAGAAGAGGCCACGCAAAGCGGAAAAGATCTGGCAGATATGACCCTTACAGAAATGGATTCCATCTGGAACAGTATAAAAAAACGGACCTGAGCACTTGAAAAAATTAAGTCATATTCTTCCCAAACCACACGGTTGGTTATTGGTTGCAGTTAGTTTATACCTGCTGTCTTTTTTATTTGCGCCAAGGATCTCGCCAATCAATTCATTAAAAGCTGAAATCAAAAGCCTCGAGAGCTATATAGATGTAAGAGAAAAAGAATTTGATAAGATTTCCAGCGATACTACTTTATTAAAAAGATTGGCAAATAAAAGTGAATCGATAGATGAATTAGAGCACTTGATCAAAAAGACCACTGGGTTATTTATTTTCAGGAAATCCAGTTTAGAAACTGGGCCATTATTCTGGAGTAATCAGCGAACTTATCCGCCTGACCAAATATTTACATTTACAGACACCACATATTTCAAGCAACTTGAAAAAGGGAATGGTTTTTATATATGCATTAAAAAGACATTACCTGAAGGAAATGACGATTCAATCATTGCCATTGGAATGATACCGATCATGTATCGTTATTTTTCCGATTTACCTGACAAATTTGAACATGATGCCAGCGCAAACATTATGGTATCCGGACTTACAACTGACTATCCCATTAAAAATATTTCGGGTAGAACACTTTTTTACGTTTCTCCTAAAAGTCGTATTGATAAGCCATCTGAAGATATTTCTGTATACCTGAGATTGGCAGCAATGATATTTTTGTTCATCTATATTCATTTAATTTCCGAAAGAATTGCAGGACGTTTTGGATTTTGGAAAGGACTGACCTTTTTGTTCATTGTATTGTTTTCTTTGCGTTTGATAAGTTATTTTTTTCCATTTCCTGTGAACTTTCGCCAATTTGAATTGTTTGATCCTTCGAATTATGCTTCGAGTGAAATTCATAAATCTTTAGGTGATCTGCTCATTAATGCATGTCTTTTTAGCTGGCTGATATTATTTTCATTGCACAAACTACAACGAACAGGGTTTTACAATGTGCCTTCAGGCAGAATAGGAATGTTGATCGGCGGTCTTGCAAGCTTGTCTGTAGTCGCCTTAACTTTTAGTATTGCATTTGCTATCAGGAGCATTGCGGCTCATTCTACTATTTCATTTGATGTGATCAATTTTTTCAGCCTTTCTCCTTTTACAGTTTTTGGTTTCATTGCGTTGGCAATTTTGGCTGTAGGATATTATTACTTTATGCGGATCATGACTCCGTTGTTATCAGTTGCTTTCAATAATAATTTTTATCCCGTTTATCTTGTTGTTGCAGTCGCCGGCCTCACATTTCTGACATTTCAGGTAAATGATGTGTTACTTCCGTTTTATATTCATGTACTAGGTTGGCTGATCATTTATATATGGTTATCCAGGCTTAATAAGTTTGGAATAAGTGATCAACGGCAGACAATGGCTGGTGCTTTATTCTGGATATTCATTTTCTCGGTCTCTATAACTGCGATCATCATTAATGCAAACCGTGATAAGGAGTGGCAAAACCGGATCAATATAGCTAACAAGATAGATGAGAGAACAGACCCTACAAGTGCAAGAGAATTGAATGTTGCATTTGTTTGGCTTGACAATGATTTTTTATCTTCTAATTTTTATCGTTTTAAAGACCCTGACAAGGCCTCCATACTGAGAGATAGTATCATGCACAAAAGCGATTTTCCTATAAATTATAGTTCCCAGTTATACTTATTTGATGCAGACAAAAAGCCGCTCTTCAATGAAGAATCTGAAAGTTATAATACGTTTCAGACCGTTTTGGAGATGGAGGCTAAGCCTTCCAAAGGCGCATTATATTATGTTGAAAGAGGATTTGATAAATACACTTATCTTTTTGAGCGAACGATTAGGGATGAGAGCCAGAAGATATTAGGGTATCTATTTATCGTATCTAAGCTTGAGCAGTATGACAAGGAAGCACTTGTTGCAGAACTTTTCAGAGGATCAGAAAATACCGATTTTGAAAAAGGAGGCATTTATTCATGGGCGACATATATAGATGGCAGGTTATCGGTTGGTCCAGGAAATAAATATCCATTTCCTACTACGCTTGATTCAACCGAAGTACCGAATGAAACTATTGAAAAAAGGATAAAGAAAAACGATACTGAACTTTGGTACAAGGCAAAGGGCAATACAATAATAGTAGTAGCAAGAAAAAAGGCTGATGCACTGGAAGCTATTACTTTATTCTCTTATATTTTTTGTGTGTTTCTTTTCCTTGTAGCTTTTTTTAATCTCTTTCTTTTATTATTACGCATGGGAGGAAATATAAAAGAAGTTCGACGGATATTAGAATGGAATATTCGAACACAAATTCATGGAACAATAATTTTTATCAGCATACTTTCATTTTTGATCATTGGTGTATCAACCATCTCTTTCTTTATTCTTCGTTACCAGCAGGGCAACAGAGAGAAATTAAGCAGGACCATGGAAGTAATGATGAATGAAATGGAAAAAAGGCTTGTTGACCGATTGCAATTGGATGATAAGCTTGCAATTTATGATTCTGTTGCTAATGATGACATTCAGAACCTGTTAAATGATGTAGCTGAAATTCATGGGGTCGATGTAAATGTATACGATACGACCGGATCGCTGCATGTTACTTCGCAGCCTGTCATATACAGGGAAAATGTTATTAGTCGGGAAATGCACCCTGAGGCGTTTTATTACCTGAACAGGGAGCATCGTGTTTTACATGTGCAACAGGAAAACCTGGCTCATATTAGATACATGAGTATTTATGCTCCGCTAAGAGGCAATGATGGAGTTACTCATGCATACATTAATATTCCTTATTTTTTATCGCAGCAGGAATTGAAACAAGAGATATCTAACTTTCTTGTCACTATTATTAATCTTAATGCATTTATATTTCTTGTTTCCGGAGTGATCGCTTTATTTATCACAAATAGAGTAACCCGATCATTCTTGCTGATAAGTGAAAAAATGCAACAAATAAACCTTGGACAAACAAATGAAGAAATAGTTTGGAAAAGAAATGACGAGATCGGAGGGCTTGTCAGAGAATATAATAAAATGGTGCGGAAACTGGAAGTAAGCGCCGATGCTTTAGCAAAAAGTGAAAGGGAAGGAGCATGGAGAGAAATGGCAAGACAGGTGGCGCATGAGATCAAAAATCCATTAACGCCAATGAAGCTAAGCATACAATTTCTTCAGAAGTCAATTGATAATAATTCGGATAATGTAAAAGAGTTGACAGGGAAAGTTGCAAAGACACTAGTTGAACAAATAGATCATTTGTCAAAAATTGCATTCGATTTTTCACAGTTTGCAAATATTGGCAATACCAATATCGAAACATTTGATATTAATGAAGTGATCCATTCATTGGATAATCTGTATAAAACAAGCCATGATGGAGGAGTGAAACTGAATACTGTACCCGGTAAAGTAATGGTAAGGGCTGACAAGACACAAATGAACCGTCTTTTTACCAATCTTATTCAAAATGCAATTGAGGCTTGTAATGGTAAAGGAAAATGTGAGATAGAATTGAATGAGGTAAGAACTGATGGCGTCATTCAAATTAGCATAAAAGATAATGGAGAAGGCATTCCTAAAGAAATGCAATCAAAAATATTTATTCCAAATTTTACAACTAAATCATCTGGTACAGGGCTTGGACTTGCAATGTGTAAAGGGATTGCTGAGCAAGCCGGCGGCAGGATCTGGTTTGAAACAAAAACAGGAGAGGGCAGTACTTTTTATGTTGAATTGCCTGTTGCTAATTAGATCTTTTTCTTCTTTTTTCTTTCGGCAAGAAATTTCTCAAACTCTTTTAATGTAAAGCTGCTAAGATTTTGTTCTTTGGTTAAGCCAGCTTTTTGAGCGGCAAGTACACCGTATCTAATATCATTATAACCATCAAGTGAGTGGGCATCGGGATCGATTGAGATCAAAACGCCTTTATCAATTGCATATTCAATATATCTCCAGTCAATATCAAGACGACGTGGATGTGCATTTAATTCGATCACAACATAATTGGCTGCACAGGCATCAATTATCTTTTTATGATCAATAGGATAACCATTGCGGCTAAGTAATAAACGCCCTGTCATGTGTCCCAATATCGTTGTGTAAGGATTTTCAATAGCTTTCATTAAACGCATCATCGCTTTTTCTTCTGTCATTTTCAAATTGCTATGTACGGATGCGATCACCAGGTCAAAAGTTGAAAGAATATTATTGCTATAATCCATCGAACCATCGCCAAGAATGTCACATTCTATGCTTTTGAAAATTTTAAATGGCTTGTATTGTTCATTTAACTGATCCACCTGCCTGTGTTGTTCTCTTATTCTTTCTTCTGTAAGTCCATTTGCATAAGCCGCAGCTTTTGAGTGATCAGAAATAACAAGATATTCAAGCCCTTTCTTTATGCACTCTTCTGCCATTTGTTCCAATGTATTATCTCCATCACTCCATTTACTATGACTGTGAATGATGGCTTTTACATCTTCGGGTTGAATAAGTGTTCCTAATTTTTTGTTCTTTGCTCTTTCAATTACCGAGGCAGTTTCCCTCATAAATGCAGGTATCACTGGAATTTTTGCCTGAGTAAATACTGAATCATCGCCAACTTCTTTACCTGAGTATTTTACAGAAGGAAAAGAGCTTTGAAAAGCTTTAAGAAAATCATCTGAACAAGAAGTTGTGAATAATCTTTCATCCATCATTCCCTGGCCTGTATGCAATCGAAGCTTTAATCCATTTTTTAGTTTATATAAAATAGTATTCTCTTTTTCTTCCAATAGTTCTGGCGGTTGTGCTGTTTGAAACTTGGGTTTTATTGCCTCATTATTTTCGAGAACAACAAATTCCATTTCTTCAATAGTAAGAGCCTGACGACGATAAGCACCAGTTACATGAACCTTCTCAGGTGAAAAGAGTTTTTGCAGGTAAGAATTTATTTGAGGGTAGATGACTTCTGCTTCTGCAAATAAGAAATGTCCTTGCTGACTTTGATAAAATTCTATTGACTCCTGCACATTCGCTTGTGTCTTTTCACCAAAGCCTTTATAAAGCGTTAAACGGTTTTCATTACATGCATACAACAATTCACCAACTGATTCAATTCCCATTTCTTTCCAAATGGTTTGAATTTTTTTTGGACCAATTCCTTTTATGTTCAGCATTTCAATAACACCGGGAGGTGTTTTTTCAATGTATTCTTTTAAAATTCCAAGCTTGCCCGTTTCAAGCATTTCAGCAATTTTCTTCGCTGTACTGTCCCCAATTCCTTTAATTGAAGCAATTTTCTCGGCCGGAGTGTCTGCAAGCTGGTTGGGAAGTTTTTCAATATTGAATGCGGCAGCACCATAGATCCTTGCTTTAAAAGAATTATCACCATGAATATCCATGAGCTTTGAAAGCAATGAGAAATTTTCTGCAATCGCATAATTATCCATAGCCGCAATTTAATATTATTCTTTTTTTTCATTGGGGAAATACAAGTTACTGCAAAAAAAAGTCCCCCGCTTTGCGAGGGACTTTTATGAGAAAGGTTAAGTTACTTTTTCTTCTTAGCTGCTTTCTTTTTTGGAGCTGCTTTTTTCTTAGCTGCTGCTTTTTTCTTTGTTGCCATGTGTTTAGAATTTAAATGGTTAGAAATAATTAACGATAGTAAAAATAGAATTAATATTCAAACTATCAAAAATTTTTTCCACAAAGTTAAATTCGCGATGTTGATTACTTTTTTCAACATCACTCAACTTGCAAAGTGTTTGAGATTTTTTTCAGCGATGATCATCACTGATGCAAAGAAAAAAACTTTATGCTTCAACAGGAGTTACTGAAACAAATGTTCTGTCGTTCTTTCCTTTTTTAAATTCAACAACACCGTCAGATAAAGCAAACAAAGAATAATCTTTACCAACGCCAACATTTTTTCCTGGGTGATAAACTGTACCACGTTGACGAATGATGATGTTGCCAGCAATAGCAGCTTGACCACCAAAAATTTTTACGCCAAGGCGTTTACTTTGTGAGTCACGACCATTCTTTACACTGCCTTCACCTTTTTTATGTGCCATGAGAAAAAAGTTTAAATTTTAAATTTCTGATTTCTTATTTAATGCTACCGATCTTGATCTGTGTGTACAACGTACGATGTCCTTTCTTTTTACGAAATCCTTTTCTTCTTTTTTGTTTGTACGCAATTACTTTATCACCTTTTACATGCTCAAGTATTTCAGCTTGTACTTTTGCTTTTATATCAGTTCCTAAAGAAACTGTACCATCAGCATCAGCCATTAACACTTCGAGATCAACTTTATCACCGGCATTGCCTTCAATATGTGGCACATACAAAGTTTGGTCTTTTTCTACTTTATATTGCTGTCCGGCTATTTTTACAACTGCTATCATAGCTTTAAAATTAAGGATGGCAAAGGTAAGGGGAAATGCCTTTCCGGCAAACAGATTATCAAAGATTTATATTCACACTCTGTTGATTTGAAATGCCTTCTTTTATATTTGCAAATTCATCTTAGCTTGCGTTTTACTTAGGGTATGAAAATCAAGTCGTTTTTAGCAAAACCGTTCGCTTCATATATATATAAAGGTATCCGGAAAGGCATGGCAACAGCCGTAACCGACCAGGAAAATATTCTCAACCAACTTATAAAAGTTGGGAAGGGCACAGAATATGGCAAATCCGTGGGTCTGGATAAAGTAATTAATTATGAAGAGTTTAAGCAGGCCATCTCCATCCAGGATTATGAGCAAATGCGGCCTTGGATCAATAAAATAAAGGAAGGAAAGCATAATATTTTGTGGAAAGGCCGGCCAATCTATCTAGCGAAGACCTCCGGCACAACTAGTGGCACCAAATACATCCCGATCACAAAAGATTCTATTCCAAATCATATCAATACTGCCCGCAATGCATTGCTCTGTTATATGGCAGAAACTGGCAATACCCGGTTTGCAGATGGTAAGCTGATATTTTTATCCGGTTCACCTGAATTAGAAAGAGTAGGCGATATACCAACGGGAAGGTTAAGTGGAATTGTAAATCATCATGTACCGAAATATTTACGGTCAAATCAAATGCCTTCTTATGAAACGAATTGTATTGAAGATTGGGAAACCAAATTGAATAAGATCGTTGATGAAACGATCAAACAGGATATGACACTCATCAGCGGTATTCCACCATGGGTGCAGATGTATTTTGATGAATTAATAAAACGCAGCGGTAAAAAAGTTGGTGAACTGTTTCCTAACTTCAGTGTGATGGTGCAGGGCGGTGTAAATTTTGAGCCATACAAAGCAAAACTGCTTGAAAGCATTGGAAGAAAAATTGATTGCATAGAATTATTTCCAGCTAGTGAAGGATTTTTTGCTTTCCAGGATTCTCAAAATGCAGAAGGACTTTTATTGAATACCAATAGCGGTATATATTTTGAATTTATCCCGGCTGCAGAAATTTATAATGATAACCCGCCAAGGCTGTCATTAAAAGATGTAAAAGTGGGAGAGAACTATGCGATGATCATTAATAGCAATGCAGGTCTTTGGGGTTATAATCTTGGCGACACTATAAAATTCGTTTCTACCGATCCTTATAGATTAGTAGTAACAGGAAGAACAAAACATTTTATTTCAGCATTTGGAGAACATGTGATCGGTGAAGAAGTAGAATACAGTATTTTGAGAGCTGCTGAAGAAGAGCATGTTCACATAACAGAATTTACAGTGGCTCCATTTGTAAGTAAAAATGAAGGCAAGTCGTATCACGAATGGTTTATTGAATTTGAAAACAGGCCGGGAGATATTAATTCTTTTGCAAATAAAGTAGAAGTGAATCTTAGAAAGAAGAATGTATATTACGACGACCTGATCAGTGGGAGCATCCTTTCGCCATTAAAAATTACCGCGGTCAGGAAAAATGGTTTTATTGATTACATGAAATCTATCGGTAAATTGGGTGGACAAAATAAAGTGCCGAGACTAAGCAATGATCGTAAAATTGCAGATGAATTGGTAAAGTGGAGCGACAATAATTAACTAATCAAAGCAGGCTAAAAATAAATGAAAGTTGTTTTTGAAGATATAGCTTCTGAATCTCCGGTGAAAACATCGCAGGGAAATGAAGGTGGTATAAAAAGAATAGCCTTGTTTGGCTCTACCGGTTCTATCGGTACACAGGCTTTGAATGTAATTGCAGCTAATCCTGACAAATTTTCTGCTGAAGTATTGACGGCACAAACAAATGATGAATTGCTTATTCAACAGGCATTGCAATTCAATCCTAATATTGTTGTTATTGGTGATGAGACCAAGTATCAGAAAGTGAAAGATGCATTGGGGTCTACTGATGTGAAAGTTTTTTGTGGTGAAAAAGCACTGGAAGAAGTTGCTGCAATGGATTGTTATGATCTGATGTTAGCAGCTATTGTGGGCTTTGCAGGATTAAGACCCACATTGAAAGCAATTGAGAATAGTAAAACAATTGCACTGGCAAATAAAGAAACGTTGGTAGTTGCTGGTGACATTATAATGCAACGGGCAATGGAAAACAGGGCCCCGGTTATTCCTGTTGATTCAGAGCATTCGGCTATTTTTCAGTGCCTGGTCGGTGAAACAAGAAATCGCATTGAAAAAATTATTCTTACTGCATCCGGCGGTCCCTTTCTTGGAAGAAAACCAAATTTCCTGGTGAATGTAAAAAGAGAACATGCATTGCAGCATCCCAACTGGACCATGGGTGCAAAGATCAGCATTGATTCCGCCACGTTGATGAATAAAGGATTGGAGATGATCGAAGCAAAATACTTGTTCAATCTTCGGCCTGATCAAATACAAGTGATTATCCATCCGCAAAGTGTTATTCATAGCATGGTGCAGTTTGAAGATGGAAGCTTAAAAGCGCAAATGGGAATGCCTGACATGAAATTACCCATTCAATACGCATTGGCATTTCCACAACGGATCCATAATAATTTCCCGCGGTTTGATTTCAAAAAAATGAATACGCTGACATTTGAAGAACCTGATATGCGGACATTCCGAAATCTTTCTTTATCAATAGAGGCATTGAACAAAGGCGGTAACCTTCCATGTATAATGAATGCTGCAAATGAAATTGCGGTCTATGCTTTTTTGAAAAACAGGATCGGTTTTCTCGAAATGACCGACCTGATCGAAAAAACAATGCAACATGTGTCTTTTATCGATAAACCTTCATTGGATGATTACTTTGAAAGTGACGGTGAAGCAAGAAGCTTTGCCGCTGATGTAATTAAGTTATAAAAACCCCTGCACCTTAAAGGGATCTAAAAAAATTCTGTTTTCACTAACTATTTTTAAAAGATATTTGCAAACATTTAAAGATTTAAAAGTCCGCCTTTGCGGATTTAGGGTTAAATATTAATTATGACGTTATTAGCTATAGACTGGAGTTCAGTGCCAATGCAAGCTGCACAATTCATCCTTTCTTTTTCGATCCTGATATTATTGCATGAATTTGGACATTTTATTACAGCAAAATGGTTTGGTTGCCGTGTAGAAAAATTCTATCTCTTTTTTAATCCATGGTTCTCACTTTGGAAAAAGAAAAAAGGTGAAACGGAATACGGCCTGGGATGGATACCATTAGGTGGGTATGTAAAAATATCCGGAATGATCGATGAAAGCATGGATAAGGAACAAATGAAGCTTCCTCCTCAGCCATATGAGTTCAGAAGTAAACCGGCATGGCAACGATTGATCATCATGCTTGGTGGTATTATTATCAATATCATTCTTGCGATCATAATTTTCGTATTTATTCTTTGGATATGGGGGAAAGAATATTTGCCACCACAGAATGCGATATATGGATTGGCAACTGATAGTCTTGCAAAAACTATTGGTTTAAAAGATGGTGACATCGTTTTAAAAGTAGATACCACTGATCTGAAAAACATAAATACATTAAAGGGTCAAATTATTTTAGAAGAAGCAAAGAGCCTTACTGTAAAAAGAGGAGATAGCACCATTGTCTTAAAACTTGATGAAGGATTAACAAGGAAATTAAATACAAGAAGTTCGGGAAGTTTTACTGCTCCTCGTGTTCCCTTTATCGTTAAAGAGTTTGATGAAAAAGGATCAAGTGCAGAAAAAGCAGGTTTAATGGTGGGTGACAGGGTTATCGGCATCAACGATACAGACGCATATTTTTATCATGAAGTGGCCAAAGCAATTAAGGATAAAAAAGATCAGGAAGTAAAGGTTAAGATATTAAGGACAAACGATACATTAACAAAGACTGTGCGCCTGGATAAGAACGGGAAGTTTGGAATAAAACTGAAAACAGAAAAGGATCTTGGTATCAATTATGAGACTGAAAAGTATAGTTTTTTACAAGCGGTGCCTGCTGGTTTTATGGAATGCTGGTCTACATTAGGAAGATATGTTACAGGACTTCGCCAATTATTTACTGGTAAAGCAAAAGCAAGTGAATCTTTAGGAAGTGTGTTAAGTATTGGCGGTATCTATCCTCCTTTTTGGGATCCACAAATTTTTTGGACATTAACTGCGATCTTCAGTATCATTCTTGCTTTCATGAATATTTTACCGATACCGGGGTTAGATGGTGGTCATGCATTATTTACATTGGCGGAGATGATAACAGGTCGCAAGCCAAGTGATAAGTTTTTAGAATATGCGCAAATGGTGGGAATGGTGTTGTTGATGGGACTAATGGCTTATGCACTTGGTCTTGATGTATGGCGACTATTTAAATAATTATAATTCTATTCCGATCTTCTTCATTAATAAAGAGGCGTTCATGCTGGTGCAGACGCCTTTTTTTAATTTATAATCGAAAAAAAGTTCGTCTCCTGCAACCTGTACATCGAAATGGTAGTTGTGAAGTTTTAAAGGAAACTCATCAGCAAGTTTAGCCAATTCAAGATCATGTGTGGCTATCAATCCGGCGGCATTATGATGTATCAATTGTTTTATTAATGCTTTCGATCCGGTGTGCCTGTCAGCGGAGTTAGTACCTCTTAAGATCTCATCAAGTAAAAGAAATACCTTTTCATTTCTGTAAACTGCTTCAATAACTTCTTTTAACTTTTTTAGCTCTGCATAAAATGTAGACGTGTTTTCTTCCAGGTTATCGCTTACTCTCATGCTGCTGATCACTTTCATATTTGAAACAGTAAATGATCCTGCACAAACAGGTGAACCCATCATAGCTAAAACAATATTAACTCCAATACTTCTTAGGAATGTGCTTTTGCCGGCCATGTTTGAACCGGTTATTAGATTCAATCCATCGTTTCCTTCAGTTGAAAACGAATTGGTCACGAGTTTTTCTTTAGGAATTAACGGATGACCTAATGAATCTGTGACAACTGTTCCGTGTTCTTTTGAAATTGTTGGGAAACACCAATCGGGGTGATTAAAAGAAAGATTAGCAAGAGATGAAAGTGATTCTATTTCTGCCAAAGAATGAAACCAGTCGCCGATATGTTCTTTGTTCTCTTTTTTCCAGTTCTCTAATATCATTACTTGTTGCAGGTCCCAAAACAAGAAAGTATTTAGCGGAATAAATACAAGAGGATTCAAACGTATGTCGGTATTGTCTAAGATCTTTTTTAGTTTTTTAATTGTTTGTGACGACAGAACTGATCCGTCTATGTATTTAGATCTTAACTGAACAAGCAGCTTGCTTTTGACATTTATTTTTTCTATCCATGATACACTATCTGAAAGTGTTTCGAGTTGCGGCGCAACCTTATTCAGTTTTGTAAACGAAGGCATTATCAATTTTGAAATGCCAAATGAAATGACAAGCATCAGAAATATTGACGAATAAAATATGGCTGATGGAATAATATCTATAACGTGAAGAATTAATAATGCAAAGCTGATAGCAGGTAAAATGAATCGCAGCAATTTCCAATGTGATTTGTTCATGAATTGAAAATCTTCAAGTAACCAGTTCTCGATTTTCCTTTCCGTATCAATATTGATGGAATGGGCAATGCCATAAGATTGTAATTGCTGTCTCCATTCAAATTTTTGTGATAGTTCCTTTATTGCTACCTGTCGGTCTGTAATATTTTCGGAAGAGGCGGGGTCTAATAACCAGCCTGCAAATAATTTCTTTCCTTGTTGGGAAGTGCAGCGATTGACATATTGAAACAATGATGCCCGGCCAAAAATATCAAGATCATTGGCGTATTCATGATTTTCGGGTTTATATTCTGAGCCGTCGGGTAAATGTGTAAAATTATGTTCAAACACCTGTATCTCGGTTTCACTTATTCGGATCAGTCGTTGAAGATTTTCAATGGCAGCGTTATTGGCGAGGTGTTTTGCCAGGATAAAAAGAAACAATCCGATGAATAAAATGGTTAAAGGAAGCAGGATGTATGATCCGTTTTTCCAGATCCACCATATACTTACAAATGCAAGAACAATACTTAAAAATCGTAGCCAGCCAAACATGACTCCTCTTTTCTCAAGTTTTTTTAATCCCGTCTTATGTTTTGCAATTTGTTGCTGATAGATATTCAATGGGTTTGTCATTGGGTAAAAATAATTTATTTAAGGAGAGTAAGAACAATCAAAGCTTTAAGCAAACGTTGAGAATAATACTCGCAAAACATTCTTATTTTTGCAGACTGTAATTGAATTTGAAATTGATTGGGGGTGTATGGTTTTGACAGCATAGATCTTTGAAAGTGTAAGCATGTTCTGCGTTGTGTAATTAGCAGGCTAATCTGAATACACAAAAACTCAAATGGCAATACTCAGTATGCCATGGCCGCTTAATCAGTGATTAGGTAGTCATTAGGGCCGCCGGGTCGGTTCGCTTGTTTCCATGCCCCGCCGCCGACTCAAAACAAAACAAGATGCTGCAACAGAAGGCTGTGACTGTTGCTTAAGACCATGCAGCTAAGGAAGTAATCGGTTGTTTGTTCCCAGTTGCTTCCCGAAAAACCTCAAAACAAAATAAGCATGTAGAAAGCTTTTGGCGAATATGTTTGGACACCGGTTCGAATCCGGTCACCTCCACTTTTAAAAAGGATGAACAGATGATGTTCGTCCTTTTTTTATTTCTTAGAAAAATGAAAAGAGACTTGTCGGTAGTTACACACTTCTCTTTTATTGATCTGTTGTTTTGGGATCTTCAAGTAATTCTTTTGCTTTCTCTCTTATCACATCTTTAATTTTTCCCCTGAATAAGGATACCGCGAGTGGTAGTTTACCATGGATCTCAACAGTTCCGGGATGAAGATCAATAGTACCTGAAAGATCAAATCCATGGAAAGTAAAACTAAATTTACTGCTTTTTAAATGCCATTCCTCCTTCATATTGGCAACTTTATCTCCATGATCATGTTTCAATTGTGTAACAAGATTTTTTATCCGAGACATTGCTTCGTGTTCGGTAAGTTTATGATGAACTGTTACCTGGATCGAGGGCATTATTATTTTTTATTTTCGTATCGAAGAATATACAAATATAACAATCACAAAGGGCACGAAGCCGGTATTTTCTTTTGAATATATTATCTTCGAAAATATTTATGAAAGACAAAAAACCAACCTTTGAAAAAGTAGCAGCATTGCTGCATCAATCCAACTTTACTATTGTTGATAAAGATGAGTCTCGTCCATGGGGCGGATTCTATGTTATTGACGAAGCACAGGCTGCCCGGTTTGCACAACATTATTTTGCCGAAGAAGACTTGAATGAGTTAAAGATCACCAACAAACTCAGTCCAAAGATTTTAATAGTTGGTCCGAATCAGCGCTTAAGCTGGCAATATCATCATCGTCGTGCTGAAATATGGAAATGTATTGGTGGAACTGTAGGAGTGATGACCAGTAATACAGATGAAGAAGATATCCGTCATGTTTTGGAAGTTGGTGATATCATAAAACTCAAACAAGGTGAACGTCATCGCTTGATGGGCCTTGATGATTGGGGAATAGTTGCCGAGATCTGGCAACATACCGATGAATCAAATCCAAGTGATGAAGATGATATTGTAAGACTTCAGGATGATTATAGCAGGAAGTAGACTCTCTCTCTTTTCTAAATACATTTTTGTACAGGTTTGCCCACGACATTTTATATTGTTGTAATTTCCCTTTCAATAAGACAACGGTCATAGGAAATATAAAAGTGGTCAGGCTATCAATTAAAGGGTTATAAATAAATTCTTCATCAATCATGAAAAAATTCTTGTTTTTAATACTGGCTGTTATTGCTTTAAAATTTGAAGCAAGTTCGCAATCAACTAATGCCTTTGCGGTACAGGTAAAAATTGATAATGGAATTATTGAAGGCAACTACAATACGCATTCTGGTATTCAAACCTATTTTGGTGTACCGTTTGCCAAACCTCCTGTTGGTAACCTGCGTTGGAAAGCTCCACAACCATTAGATAAATGGGCTGACGTGAAGCAAACAAAAAAATTTGGTCCGCGACCTATGCAAACTATTGTATTTGGTGATATGAATTCACGTTCAGATGGTGTAAGTGAGGATTGTCTTTATCTTAATGTATGGACACCTGCAAAACGAAATACCAAAGACCTGCCTGTGCTTGTTTATTTTTATGGTGGCGGCAATGTAGCAGGTGATGCATCGGAGCCAAGATACGATGGCGAAAGCATGGCGAAGAAAGGGATCGTGGTTATTACCTGCAATTATCGTCTCAATATTTTCGGATTCTTTTCTCATCCTGAGTTAAGTAAAGAATCTCCATACAAAGCTTCGGGCAATTATGGTTTGCTTGACCAGGTGGCAGCATTGAAATGGGTGCAAAAAAATATTTCAGCTTTTGGTGGCGATCCTAAAAAGGTTACGATTGCCGGTGAATCGGCCGGTTCCATTTCGGTTAGTTACCAAATGGCTTCGCCTTTAGCAAAAAATTTAATAGCAGGGGCTATTGGCGAAAGTGGTGCAGGCATCAACCCCACACTGGCTCCCGTTCCATTGGCAGAAGCAGAAAAAACAGGTGATGAGTTTGCAAAAAAAGCAGGCTACACGAGAATAGCACAATTTAGAGCTTTATCTACACGGGAGGTTTATGAAATTTATAATGAATCAAGGCGATTTGGATTTCCTGTAGTAATTGACGGATATTTTTTAACAAAAACAATTCCCCAAATTTTTAATGCAAAAGAGCAGGCACAGGTGCCGTTATTAGTTGGATGGAATTCTGCTGAGATACCGGGCCAGGCTTTTATGTTTGGTCAACCATACAAGGAAGAAAATTTTGTGAACCGTGTAAAAGCAGAATATCCGAAGGATTTTGAAGAAGTGTTGAAATTGTACCCGCATAGCAACGAAAAGGAAATTGAAATTTCTGCAACCCAATTATCATCTGACAGGTTCATTTCATACAGTACATGGAAATGGTTTGATCTGCATAGGAACAATAGCTCTCAGCCTGTTTATCGTTATTTATATAGTAAGCTTCGTCCGCCGCTGGTAGATAATTCTGTTGCTTCTGGATTAGCAGGTGGTACCGTGAAAAAAGATCCGAACGCACCAAAACCACCAGAGCCTGTTGGTGCACCGCATGCCTGCGAAATTGAATATTGTATGGGTAACCTCCATCTTGTAAAAGAGTATGCATGGACAGATGATGATTTCAAAGTATCTGAAACAATGCTAAATTACTTTGCGAATTTTATCAAAACAGGAAATCCGAATGATGGTAAATTACCGGAATGGACTGCTGCAAAAGCAGGTGATGCCAACCCTCCTGTGATGGTTTTAAATACTGAATCCAAAACAATAAATGCGAAGAACGATGCCCGCTATGAATTTTTGGATAAAGCGTATAAGAATAAATGATGCATTGTAAAAATGAAATACCGTTAAAATATGTTTAAGGTCTCATATTGTTATACTATAAAATAAAATTATATGTCACAATCCCGCAGAGAGTTTATCAAAAAGACAGCCATCACTTCCGCAGGTTTTTATATGGGTGCAAATGCTTTTGGAGCTAAAAGCTACCGCAATATTCTTGGCGCCAACGATCGTGTACGAGTTGGAGTGGTTGGTTTTTCTGACCGCCATCGCAGTTCTCATATTCCCTGTTTTATGAATCATTACAAGGAATTGAATTTTGATCTTGTTGCTGTATCTGATATATGGAAAAAAAGAAGAGAAGACGGTGCGGCAATATGGAAAGAAAAAATGGGGCATGATATTGTGGCCTGCCGGAATAACGAAGAGATGTATGATAAAAAGTTAGTCGATGCAGTATTTATTGGTACTGCAGATTTTCAACACGCATTGCATGCAATAGAGGCAGTAAAAGCCGGATGCGATGCCTTTGTAGAAAAACCATTTGCAGAAACAATGGAAGATAATCGTGCTGCATTAAAGGCAATTAAAGCAACAGACAGAATTATACAAATAGGATCACAAAGAAGAAGCGGCGCAAACTATCATGCAGCAAATGAGTTTATCAGGTCAGGAAAATTTGGGCCGATCACAATGGTTGAATTGACATGGAATGTAAATCAACCAGGTCGTTGGCGCAGAACTGCATTGCTTCCCCAATTGAAAGAAGAAGACACTGACTGGAAAAGATTTTTAATGAACCGCCCTGCTGATAAGTTTGATGTAAGAAAATATTTGGAGTTTCGTTTGTTCTGGCCTTATTCATCAGGCTTGCCGGGACAATGGATGAGTCACCAGATAGATACGGTGAATTGGTTTAGCGGATTGCAGCATCCAAGAAGCGTAGTGGCAAATGGGGGCATCTATATGTGGAAAGACGGAAGAAAAAATTGGGATACAATCACCTCAGTATTTGATTATGGTCCTTCAGATGATATGTCGAAAGGTTTTCAGGTTACTTTTGGCGCAAGAATGCATAATGGTGATGAACGACCTGCTGAGATTTATTATTCAAATGGAGGAGAATTAAATCTTAATACCAATAAGGTTACACCGACAGGTGGATTGACAAAAAGATTTGCCGATGAAATGAAGATGCAGCCTAATTTATTGCCTGAAATGAGTTTATCTGAAGTGGAGAAAGTGGTGGCATCTGCCAACACAGGCGGTGATAACCTTACATCAAATCATGTTCGCAACTGGATGGAAAGTATACGCAGCAGGAAACAACCTAATGCACCGGTGGAAGCAGGGTATAGTCACTCTATTGCCGTCATTATGACAAATGCTGCTGCACATACGGGAGCTAAAGTGACTTTTGATGAAAAGACACAGGAAGTAATGGCCAATGGAAAAGTATTCAAATATAATCTCCAGGCATGATAAGATTATTTTCTGTTTTGATCTTACTATCATTAAGTGTAATAGCTAGTGCGCAGAAAACGACCGGTTTTTCATTGGTTGAAAAAAAAGATAAGAAACAGGTTGATGTTTTATTTAACAATAAGCTGCTCACTGCTTATTGCAATTTAGATTCAAGCAGGAAGCCGGTTCTTTTTCCAGTAAATACGATCGATGGAATAACAGTTACACGCAGTTATCCATTTAAGCTTATTGCAGGTGAAAGAACAGATCATCCTCACCATACAGGTATCTGGCTGAATTATGAATCTGTGAACGGGCTTGATTTCTGGAACAATTCTACAGCTATACCTGTTGAGAGAAGAGATCATTACGGCACAATCATTCACCAGGAGATCGTCAGCAAAAAAGCAAACGGTAATAAAGCTTCACTTGTTACTAAAGCTATTTGGGTAAGGCCTGATAACAAAACATTGCTTGATGAACTGACTACTTTCAATTTTAGTGCAGATACGAAAACGAATAATTTTATCATTGACCGTATCACTACTTTAACTGCTAAAGACACGGTAGTAATTTTTAAAGATGTCAAAGATGGCATGCTTGCGATAAGAGTCGCCAGGGAATTAGAGTTGCCATCAAAAGAGAAAAGCAGTTTTGTTGATGATAAAGGAAATGTAACAACAGTGGCGCCATCGGCGGCCGATGTTTCTGGAATGTATTATAGCAGCAATGGTTCGAAAGGAGATTCTGTTTGGGGTACAAAAGGGGAGTGGGTAATGCTTACAGGAAAAAAAGATGGAAAAGATATTACGATAGGTATGTTTGATCATCCTTCAAATGTTGGTTATCCTACTTACTGGCATGCAAGAGGCTATGGATTATTTGCCCTAAATCCATTGGGAAAAAAAGTCTTCAGCAATGGAAAAGAGGAATTGAATTTTTCTTTGAAGCCCGGAGAGTCTGTTACATTCAGATATAGGATCGTTATTCATTCAGGGGAGTTTCTCACAAATGATGATATGAATAAACTGTTCGCAGATTTTAAAAGGACTAAATAAAAGGAACTCGTCTGGGAAGAATAGCAAAAAATGCCTGACCGTTGTATGTAATTAGAGCTACCAGCAAAACAGCTATGAAGATTTTAATAGTAATTTTTTACTTTCAATTTCACTCGGCTTATTTGCCCAAAAAACATTGTGGGACGATATTGTGACTATTTCGGTAGTCGCGTTCAACTCAATGCTGATAATACTTTTAAATACACTTGGAATTTTGATATGTCTGCAAGTTGGACAAAGGGAACTTGGACATTCGTGGGCGATACGGTTTATTTTCACATGGTTCCAACATATGATACATTAAGCCACACAAATGTAAATGGAAATACTTCTGACACACTCATTTTATCAACCGACGAAAGGCCAGAACGATTTACGCAAACAGAGTTTGTAGCGACACTTCTGTCAGGTGGCGGACAAAACAGAATGAATTACCCAGACAAATTGTTGTTTAGAAAAGGTAGACTATATAATATTCAAAATGGGAAATTGGTAACCAAAAAGCAAAAAGGTTTTTTGTCAAACAAAAAATGGGATCCTTGGTTCTTTAAAAGTGACGATTGAAAAGCTTACATATAGCATTGCACTTTCCTTACGCTTGGACCTGACCACACTAGGTAATAAGTCTTTATTTTCGTAATATGAAACTTTACCGTACTAGCCATACCTTAAATGAACTCTTATGAAATTCTTTTTTATTCCTGTGCTTTTAATATCATGTTACACTAGTATAGCGCAGGATACTCATTACTGGGCGCTGCAGTTCGGAACCCGTTCTTCACTAATGGGTGGAGCCGTAGTTGGTCGTGTAAAGGATAATTCAGCAATTTTCTATAACCCCGCCTGTCTTGCATTTATTGATACAAGCTCAATCACAATCAACGCAGATCTTTACCAGTTGGAAAAAACCAAAATAGAAAACGCATTGGGTAATCAAAAAGATTTTAATAATAATAATTTCAAAAACCTCCCTCTATTGATCTCAGGATTGATACCAACCAAAAATCCGAATATAAAAATGGGTTATGGCTTTGCTTCATCTGTAGATTATGGCTTTCACGGTCTTGCACGTATTGATGGCAACTATCCAATAGTGGATGATGCCGAGAGCCCCGGTGATGAAGTCACTATTGGTCAGTTATCATTGAATTCAAGATTAACAGAAACCACTTTTGGATATGGCATAGGAAACAAGTTCAATGAACGTTGGTCACTAGGGGCAACGATGTTAGTTTACTGGCGAAATCATAGTTATGAAAGAAATTTATATACCCGGATGTTTTTAAATACGCCGGGTAGTCCTCTTGTAAGCGGTGATTACCTGCAAAATTTTTTTTATGATAATTTGAGAGGACAGTTAAAGCTTGGTATTTATTACAGGGCAGATCATTTTGATATCGGGCTGGCATTAAATAGTCCTTCGTTTAAAATATTTGGTAAGGGTGTGGTTGCCGCCGATATTACTACAAACAATATGCTTTACAAAGGGCAAAGAATAGATATAGTAGCTAATGATCGGCAAGAAAAACTGCCTTCAGTTTATAAAACGCCATGGTCAGCAGCATCAGGTATTAATATTGATATGAAACGTGGACAATTGGGTATTGCAGTTCAATATTATGCTGGCCTAGAAGTATATGACATATTAAAAGCAAAACCTGCAGCTTTTGTAAGGCCACAACAGGCATATTCAGATATTGGAAGTGATGATTTTTTAAGAGTAAAAACAGGTAATAAGAGTGTAGTGAACTGGACAGTAGGTTATGAGTATATTCTCAACAGCAAATTTACTTTGGATCTGAGTTTTCGTAGTGATAATAGTTTTTTTGATAATAGTGTTCGTGATACAAGAGGAATTAAGCCAGATATTTCTACCTGGGATATTTATCATGTAGTATTGGGTGGCAATGTATCCGGCAGGCGATTGTCAGTAAGTACAGGTATTCTATATGGATTTGGCAGCGATAAAAAATATGAACAGGATGCTAATTTAGATGAGCCATCAGAAAGAAACTTTCTCCAGGGTGGTACGACCATTACAAAAGCAAATTATTACTCGATCGGTATTCTGTTTGGGGTTACGATCAATTTCAATAAAAAATCATAGAATTAAATTAAGCCACCCTTCCTTCGTCAGGGCAGGCTGTGACACAGTGATACTAAGTTACACTGGGGTATCTCTGTGTTTCTCTGTGAACCCAGTGTCACTGTGGTTAAAAATTTGCTACTCAATTTCTTTAATGCGATTTATTAATAGCGTAATACCAAGACCTAATACTGCGATCACTGCAAATGAATATTGCAGTCCTGCCAGTTGAGCAACATAACCGATAAGCGGAGGTCCTATTAAAAATCCAAAGAAGCCAATACCTGAAACAGTTGCAATTGCAATACCACTGGCAACTTCTTTTATTTTTCCGGCAGTGCTGAACATAAGCGGAATGATACTGCTTACTCCAAATCCAATAATTAAAAAACCAATTGTTGCCATTATTATTGTTGGAAATATTACAGCGATCATCATCCCGATGAAAATTAATATGCCGCTTAACTGAACCATTTTTTTACGACCAAATTTCAACGCAAGACGGTCTCCTGTAAACCGTCCGGTGGCCATCATGATCATGAATGAAGCGTAGCCAAGAGAGACAAGTGAGCCTTCTGCTTTCACTACTTCTTTGAAATAAACGCCACTCCAGTCGAACATACATCCTTCAGCACTCATACAACAAAAAGCAATAACGCCTAACAACATTAACGAACCGTGCGGCATTTTAATTTTTGTAAACGAAGAAGCAGACTTGTTGGTAGGTGTCAGTAAAAGATATTTATTAAAGATCAGCATCATTGTAATTGCAAACAATGCAATTATCCAAAAATGATAATACGGTTTTATATCAAGTTTCATCATCAATGAACCGATAAGAGCCCCGGTAAAACCTGCGGTACTCCATATGCCATGAAATGAAGCCATGATAGGCCGGTTATAAAGCGCTTCTGCATGAACAGCCTGTGTGTTAACAGAAATATTACAGAGGTTACCAAATATTCCAAATGCACATAAAGCCAACGCCAATTGCCAAGGCTTTTCCACCAAGCCAATATTTGTAAGTGAAAGCACATAACCAACAACGGCAACTCTTAATACATACTTGCTGCCGAATCTTGTAACCAGTCTTCCGCTTATAGGCATCGTTATTAATTGCCCGACCGGTAATGCAAGTAAAATACTTCCGAGCCCTGCTTCGCTTAAGTGAAGCGATGTTTTTATATCGGGTATGCGGCTGGCCCAGTTTGCAAAAGCTAATCCCTGGCAAAAGAAAAAAACTGACACAGCAATTCGAACCTGTAGTTTGTTTATTGGGGCTATTATAGTTGAACCAATGGTCAAGTTTAAGTATTATGGTAAAAATAATTTAATTCATTCGAGCCACTGGTAGACGTTGAAATTTTTTATCATTTATCAATTGCAATGCCATCTAATTCACATTTTTTGATTCAATAACTGCTAACTTTATTTATATTGGGAATCTTATTCCCGCAATTTCAAAACCACACAAAGCTTTGCGCCATGCGAAAAAATAATTTTCTACTCTTCGGTTTATTTTTTTTAACGACAACGATCTCTGCACAGGTAAAAGTTGTAAACTTATTGACAGAGAATCAAACGAATCCAATAGGGCTTGATGTTCAGCAGCCTCGCTTTACCTGGCAATTGATGAGTGATCAAAGAAATATTTCTCAAGCTGCTTACGAAATAACAGTTAGTGGCTCGAAAGGAGCAATATGGAAAAGTGGAAAGATCAGCTCTGATCGATCAGTACATGTGCCTTATGCAGGTTCTGCTTTACAATCCGGAAAAAAATATACATGGCAAGTAAGAGTTTGGGATAATAATGACAAGGCATCAGCATGGAGTGAATCTGCATTTTTTCAAACTGCATTTTTAAATCCTTCCGACTGGAAAGCAAAATGGATCGAAGCTGGGTTTGCAGAAGATTCTATTAACAGGCCGGCGCAATATTTCAGGAAACAATTTTCCTCAACAAAAAAGATTGCATCTGCTACTGTTTATGTTACCGCACATGGTATGTATGAAGCGCAGATAAATGGAAAACGAGTTGGGGATGCTTACTTAACTCCCGGCTGGACCAATTACAGAAAGAGATTGCAATACCAGGTGTATGATGTAAAAGATCTGCTCACCAGTGGAAACAATGCGATCGGTGTTGTTACCGGCAATGGATGGTACAGGGGTTTTATTGCATGGTCGGGTAATAAAGATAGTTATGGTAAGAAGACAGGTCTTTTGTTTCAGCTTGATATCACTTATTCAGACGGCACCACTTCTACTATTGTTTCTGATGAATCATGGAAGTCATCGACGGGTTCGATCCGGTATTCAGAAATTTATCATGGGGAAACGATCGATGCAAGAGAAGAAAAAACAGGATGGTCAACTGCGGGTTATAATGATGCAGCATGGCCAGGGGTAAATGTTGCAAATTATTCCAATGATATTTTACTGGCGACTTATAATGAACCGGTAAAAAAACATGAAACATTCAAGGCTGTAAAGATATTTACAACGCCAAAAGGAGAGAAGGTGATCGACTTTGGACAGAACCTTGTTGGATGGGTGATAGTAAAGGCAAAAGGGAATGCCGGGAATAAGATCACTATTCTTCATGCAGAAGTACTGGATAAGGAGGGGAATTTTTATATAGAGAATCTTCGTGCAGCGAAGACAACAGCAACTTATTATTTAGCTGGTAAGGGTGAAGAGACATTTGAGCCGCATTTTACTTTTTATGGATTTCGGTATATAAAAATTGAAGGAGTGGATGATATCAGGACAGAAAATTTTACAGCAGTTGCCTTGTATTCTGATATGAAACCAACGGGCACATTCACTTCATCAAATGCATTGATCAATCAACTGCAGCATAATATTCAATGGGGACAAAGAGGGAATTTTTTAGATGTGCCTACTGATTGTCCGCAAAGAGATGAACGTCTTGGATGGACTGGCGATGCCCAGGCATTTTCAAGAACAGCTACATTCAATTTTGGCGTCAATAATTTTTTTGCTAAATGGCTGCGTGATGTAGAAGCAGATCAACTTCCTTCCGGGAGTGTTCCGTTTGTTGTTCCAAATGTTCTTGGTCCTGGTGCAGGAGCCGCAACCGGGTGGGCCGATGCCGCTACGATCATTCCATGGAATATGTGGCTGGCTTATGGAGATAAAAAAATATTAGAGAACCAGTATAACAGTATGAAGAACTGGGTTGGCTATATGGAAAAGGCAAGCAAGAATTATTTATGGAATACCGGTTTTCATTTTGGCGATTGGTTATTTTACCGTCCTTTCGATGATAACGATGGGCGATCAGCAGTAACGGATAAGTATATGATCGCACAATGTTTTTTTGCTAATTCTGTGCAGATAATGATCAATACGGCAAAAGTGTTGGGTAAAAATGATGATGTTGCCAAATACACTGAACTAATAAAAAATTTGAAAGAAGCATTTGTAAAAGAGTACTTAACTCCGAATGGAAGATTGGTTTCAAGTACTCAGACTGCTTATGTATTAGCGTTAAACTTTGATATGCTTCCTGAAAACCTAAGAGAACAAGCCGTTGAAAAATTGGTCGAAAATATCAAAGCTTACAATAATCATCTTACAACTGGTTTTTTAGGCACGCCATATTTATGTCATGTGCTTAATCGTTTTGGAAAAACTGATATCGCATTTACATTGCTGATGCAGGAAAGTTATCCGTCATGGCTGTACCCGGTAAAAAGAGGAGCCACAACAATATGGGAAAGATGGAATGGTATTCGTCCAGACAGTACATTCGAACCTGCATCAATGAATTCGTTTAATCACTATGCTTATGGAGCGATAGGGGACTGGATGTACCAGGTTGTAGCTGGTTTGGATACCTATGAAGATGGACCAGGATATAAGCATATAAAAATAAAGCCGCATATCGGTGGTGGGTTAACGAATGCATCTGCAAGTTTGCAAACATATTATGGCAAAGCCAGCAGCGGATGGAAATTAGAAGGAAATAAAATTATTATGGACGTTGAGATCCCTGTAAATACAACAGCAACTGTGTTTGTGCCTGCTTCTAATAAAGAAGCTATAACGGAAAGTGGAAATGCTGTTTCCTCATCAAAGGATCTGAAGGTGACGGGTACAGAAAATGGGTATGTCATTCTAAAAGTGAATTCAGGCAAATATCATTTTGAAGTATCGAAGTAAAATTTATCTATGAAAAAACGGTTTATTGTTTTTATTTTCTTTGTCATAAGCTTTAGTTTGGCGAAGTCCCAAAAGATCAATCCATCTTTATTAAAAGATACATGGTCAGCTAACTGGATCACTGCTCCTGGTGCACCGGCAAAAACGTATGGAGTATATTATTTCAGAAAAAAAATTTGGTTAACGGAAAAACCTGATTCTTTTATTGTTCATGTTTCAGCAGATAATCGATATGTATTACTCATTAATGAAAAATTTGTTTCACTAGGTCCTGCAAGAAATGATCTGTCTCACTGGAATTTTGAAACAGTTGATATTGCCCCTTATTTGATCACTGGTAATAATATTATTGCAGCCACAGTTTGGAATGAGGGTGAATACAGGCCAGAAGCACAAATATCAAACAGGACGGGATTTTTAATGCAAGGCAATACAAAAAAAGAAGAGACCATAAATACAAATACTTCCTGGAAAAGTTATAAGAATGATGCATACACTCCATTAACCGGTGGAGTTGGATATAATACTTACTATGTTAGTGGACCGGGTGAGATAGTTGATATGAATAAAATGCCGGATGGATGGATGAAAAATGATTTTAATGATGATGCGTGGCCAAATGCAGCAAGAGTTGGCTGGCGGGGTGGTACTCCAAAAGGTGCTGTTGATATTGCAGACTGGATGTTGGTTCCTTCCACATTGCCACCAATGGAATTAAGAGTTCAGCGCTTTGCTGCAGTAAGAAAAACAGAAGGTATTACAATTCCTGATGGATTTCCGGCAACACAAAAATCAATTACGATCCCTGCAAATACCAAAGCAACATTCCTGCTGGATCAATCTTTTTATACAAATGCATACCCGGAATTGGATTTCAGTAAGGGAAAAGATGCAGGCATCTTACTTACTTATGCCGAAGCTTTATTTAACGAAAAACCTGATGGCCCTGGTAAAACATTTAAAAAAGGAAATCGTAATGAAGTGGAGGGTAAAATCATTGCAGGCAGAAAAGACAGTATCATATCGAATGGAAAAGATGTTCAGTATTTCAGTACACTTAGCTGGAGAACGTTTCGGTATGTTGAAATTAAAGTAACGACAAAAGATGAGCCACTGATCATTAATGATATTTATAGTTTGTTCACTGGTTATCCTTTTCAGTTGAATGCAACGTTTGATGCGAAGGACAAAACACTGGACAAAATATTTGAAGTGGGTTGGCGAACAGCAAGATCATGTGCATGGGAAACCTATATGGATTGTCCTTATTATGAGCAATTGCAATACATTGGGGATACTCGTATTCAGGCATTGGTTTCTTTATATAATAGCGGCGATGATCGTTTGGTAAGAAATGCGATCACTCAAATGGATCATTCACGAATGGCAGAAGGTATTACATTAAGCCGTCATCCGTCCTTCTCTCCGCAACAGATCCCCACTTTTTCTCTTTGGTATATTGGAATGGTAAACGATTACTGGATGTATCGTGGCGACGCTGCTTTTGTAAAAGATAAACTGCAGGGGACAAGAGATGTACTTTGGTTCTTTAGTAAATACCAAAATGCCGAAGGCTCATTACGAAATGTTCCTTATTGGATCTATACCGATTGGGTGGAAGGAAAAACAGGATGGCCCGGTGGAGTTGGGCCAATTGGAAAAGATGGTAGCTCATCCTTATTGGACTTTCAGTTATTATGGGCATTGCAAGTAGCAGCAAAACTTGAAACAGAACTTGGATTGCCGGCCATTGCAAACGAGTATCAAAAAAAAGCTTTACAGCTTCAGCAAACAATTCAACGAAATTACTGGAGCGCTGAAAAAAAACTTTATGCTGATACAAAAGATAAAGATCGTTATTCGCAACATGCAAATACATTGGCAATACTTACCAATACAATTAAAGGAATTTCTGCGACTGATCTTGCCAAAAGACTAATTTCAGACAGATCATTAGCTCCGGCTTCTATTTATTTTAAATATTACCTGCACATGGCATTGATAAAAGCAGGATTGGGAAATGATTATTTAAAATGGCTGGGTAAGTGGAAGGAGAATATTGAAATGGGATTAACAACATGGGCAGAAATTTCTGAGATCGATAATGCCCGTTCCGATTGTCATGCATGGGGCTCTAGTCCTAATATTGAATTTTTCAGAACTGTGTTGGGAATTGATTCGGATGCGCCGGGTTTTAAAAAAGTAAAGATCGAGCCACATTTAGGGGATTTGAAAAATGTAAATGGGATAATGCCGCATCCAAATGGAACTATTTTAGCAAACTATCAATTCCAAAATGGAAAATGGAACATAGAACTCACTTTGCCCGAAAAGATCTCCGGAAGGTTTTTCTGGAAAGGAAAAACTTATCCATTGAAACCCGGAACAAATAATTTTAATTTATAAAAACACTTTTATGATCTTAATATTTAAACGTAACTCACTTGCTTTGCTTTTATGTGCAGGGGTATTTCTATCATCATGTAATGATGATGCTAAAACTGACGAAGGATCTAATTCTACAGTATCAACTGTTGATCCTGCCAAAGACTGGAAATTAGGAGTGGCGTTATGGACATTTCATGATGTGAATTTTCCTGAATCATTGAACAGGGTAGACAGCGTTGGTTTAAAATATATTGAACCAAATACATTCCATAGTGCAGGACCAGAATTAAAAGATTCTATGATATTGCTATTGTCTCCTGCAGGAATAGAAAAACTAAAAGCATTAATAGCCCAAAAGGGGCTGATCTGTGAATCGATGTATATTGTTGGTGATAGCACTTTGAGTTCGTGGGTTAAGCAATTTGATATTGCAAAAAAGTTTGGTGCTAAGTATGTAACTACCGAGCCACCATTGAATATGTGGGATGAAATTGATAGTCTTGCCGGTGCTTACGGAATGAAGGTTGCCATCCATGAACATTGGAAAGAAACTAGTCATTACTGGGATCCGGACACTACATTGTTAGCTCTGCAGAACCATCCGAATTTCAGAGTATGTGCCGATCTTGGACATTGGCCAAAAAGTGGAATAGATCCATTGGATGCTGTAAAAAAATTAGCTGGCCATATTATCGGTATTCATCTGAAAGATATTGCTGCTTACAATGATATTACATTGAAAGATGTACCGGTTGGAACAGGTGTTGTAAAGTTTCCTGAGATTTTTGCTGAATTAAAGAAACAAAACTTCGATGGCTATATCTACATTGAAAGAGATTCCATAGAGCATGGAGGTAATGTGCTATCAGTAAAACAGGAAATCAAATACTATAATGAGCAGATCAGAAAGTTGAAATAATTTTATCCATCACTACAAAGATTTTCTTAATGTTACCTTAAATGGAACAGCCAGATGACTTCTTTGATTGTTAAGGATCATCTCTGCGGTCATTGTTCCCATTTTTTCAAAATCTGTTGAGATCGTTGTTATCCCATCCAGGATAAATTGTTTCCAGGGTGTTTCATTGTAGGAAATAATGCCAACATCCTTTCCAACTTTTAGTTTTGTTGCTTTGATCTTTTCAAGCAGGGTCAGCATGTCGTCTTCCATTAAGTTGATATAGGCTTCTCCATCTTTTATCGGTTCATTGGAAATATCATTTACAATTTTGCTGGTGAAAGCGTATTGATGACAAAATCTTTTGAAACCTTTTATAATTTCTTTTGGATGATAAGTATATCCCGGGAAGATCATTTTTACGGTATGGTACTTACTTAGATGTTCTCTTAACTGATCCAGGGCATCGTAAATGTCTTTTTCAAAATCTTCATAAACGGCCGCATAATTTCCGTTAATGCCTGGTATCAATTTATCCATCACCAATAATTTATCAGTTGGTAATTGGTTGATGATATCATGCGCATCTTCACCGCCATCAAGAAAATGAGGCACGATCACATAATGAGTGAACTCGTTCTTATTGTTTTGTATAAGCCTTTTGAATAAGGTATAATCATTATTGTATATGTAGAAGTCAATTGATGCCAGTTCGCCCAGGGTTTTTACAAATGCATCATACATTATTTTCTTATGTATGCTAAGCTTATTAAAGAGAAGAAATATCTTGAGCGGTTGATTTACTTCGGTTGACTTTACAAAATAACCTTTGCCCGGCACGGAACCCAGGATCCCAATTTGTTTCAGGTATTTATAACCCTTCTCAGCAGTATCTCTTGATATTTCAAATTCAAAGCTGAGTTCATTGATGGAGGGCAATAGATCATCTTTTCCTATCTTTTCTTCATTAATGGCATTGATCACTGAATTTGCCAGCTGCATATATTTAGGAGTGGCAGATAGGTAGTCAATATTTATATACTGGAAAAGAATGTTTTTTTTCATATGCGGCAGCGGTAATTTCTACCTCCGAAAGGTAATTACTTTCAATTTATTAGAGAATTTTTAAAGACTGGGTTAAATTCGTTTGAATTAAAAGATTAAGTCTATGGAAAGAGTAGCGTTTAAAATGAAATTATTCAAAGGCAAGGAGATTGAATACAAAAAAAGACATGATGAAATATGGCCTGAGCTTTCTGGGCTATTGAAAGAAAAAGGTGTACAGGAGTATTCTATTTTTCTTGATGAAGCAACCGGTTTTTTATTTGGATCTCTGAAGATACCTGATGCAAAGAAGCTGGATGAATTACCGGCACACCCTGTTATGAAAAAATGGTGGGCTTATATGAAAGATATCATGGAATCCAATCCTGATAACTCACCCGTTTCAGTCCCTCTAGTTGAGGTTTTTTATCTGCAATAGAAATCCATGATCA
>Ga0193738_1000089_pt1 | contig 57146 bp, 48 predicted proteins | sample L2a1metaG_FD_144927 | JGI IMG/M metagenome (GOLD analysis project Ga0193738, IMG submission 144927) | Soil microbial communities from a riparian zone of the East river system, Colorado, United States - L2a1 | ecosystem: Environmental > Terrestrial > Soil > Riparian zone | place: USA: East River... | reverse complement strand
TAGTCATAAAATTTCAAGTTTATAACTGGAAGTTACGAATTCAATAAAATGAGTTAATGATGAGGGGACTTACAAAAAACTACCGAAGGTTTTGTTCAACAATCTAATATGCGCATTGCGTATATCCTCTAGAAGATATGCGTATTGCTCATATTTCTCTTTTACCTCCACGTCTTCATCTAAACGAGGAAGAACTAGTCACTGAAATTGGAGTGTTTGAATATGTCGGAGAAAATATACCGAATGCATCAACAGGGCGCTTCAGATACTCTAATACTTCACCAGCTTACAGCTTGCAACCTTGTTCGTATTCGATACTTTCATGATATAGTACCCGGACTTCAGCGCTTCGAGATTAAGAACAATCGGACTCGTCCCGGCTGACTCTATGTTAACTTCGAACACGCGTTGGCCTAAGGAATTAGTAACGACCACTCTGCTTTCAGTAAACATGGGCTCGTTGAATTGCAGGGTTACATCACCTTTGAATGGATTAGGATAACAGCTGAGGCCACCGCTTACCTCCTCTGGCAGGGATGTGATCACATCATCGCCAATTTCGCGCTCCCCGGTAGCAAAATAGACCGGCCACTTCGAATTCTCATACATGGGGACCTCACTGCCTGATGAAGATATCTTGTCTGCAGCGAGAGTGATATAGTTCGTTTGATTACCGCTCTGATCGTCAAGCATAGCGGTATAGGCAATGCGCGTATCATTCTTGTTGTACGATGGGAAACCCAACGTTTCATTCGCAACAATAACGTTCACATCGTTTGTTTCGATGTTACATCCCAGTATCGCATATTCATTTGTTCCTTCATCGACGTAGTCGAATGCAATGATGTAGGGCGATTCCTTGGCGAACGAAGGATTGCCGATGCTCACTCCGTCAGGCAAGCTCGGAAACAGTTTTTCAATGGTCCCGTCCGAAAAATCACCGGTCTCATTGTCCCACACGTGAATGAAGTTCACATCCCAATATTCAATGTCAGCGCCATCTTCGCTTGTGATGCGGTTAAAACAGTCGTACACCAAAAATTGTCCGCTATAGTCAAATTCGAGTGCATCCGCATAAACTGCTCCTGCTGAATTAACGCCCTCGGTATACGTTGGATTGTAAAGCTCGAATTCACCCCACGCTGCGGTTTCAAAGTCGTAAACGTAAATCTTTCCATCCTGGTCATTCGTCACAGCAGCCATCTTTGATCCTCCTTTCGAAATCACCACGTTCGCCCAGATCTGTTGATTCTGCAAAACATCCTCCTCAGGCTCGTCATTTGGCGAGGTGGTGACCACGTGTATCGTGTTGTCTGCCGCAACAAAAACTGCAAGGTCGCCGTTATCGGTAACACTTGGCCTGCTGCGCAAAATGGTCTTGGTTATTGGCAGAACTTCAGCGTCTTCGAATTCAACCGCGTCATTAACCTTTACCCTGTAAAGCGTATTGGCGTCCGAAGTATTTGTATTGTATATAAGAAAATATTCTGCGCCGGGGTTGTCCGGCAGGTTCTCTGTATAATCTCCGCCCTGTCCGGTGGTAATGCCGACAAAATCAAAAGCCAAACCTGCTTGTGCTACTTCATTCGAAGCCGCTCCAAACAAGTCGCCCGCTGCTTTGATCACGGCAAGCCTCAGATCTATAAACTTCGATGATTTGGTGAGGTAATCATCCAAAGCTTTATAAAAAACATCCGCTGCCTTATCACGCGTGATGGCTTCAGCATATTTGTAAAAAGCGTGATTGGGAATTCCGCTGTTGATGTGAACACCACCGTTATCTTCAAGGCCGGTGTATGCTTCATTTTTGTGCCTCGGCTGAAAACCAAGACTTGAAAAGCTAGTCCCACCGTTGTGTGGATCCTGCATTGAACGCAATGCTCCGCCCGGAAATACTCCCGGCTTCACCACATCTTCTCCGATCAGCCAGTCTGCCGGATCCATCATTGATCCGAAGATGTCCGCCAAAGATTCGTTTATTGCTCCGGATTCGCCCTGATATTCAAGGTTCGCGGTGCTTTGAACAACACCATGTGTCATCTCATGGCCTGCTACGTCAACAGCACCGGCAAGTGGCTTAAAAGCTGAGGCCCCATTTCCATAAAACATAGCCTTCCCGTTCCAGTATGCATTGTCAAGGCCGCTGCCATCTTCCTCGTCTGGCACATTAACTATAGATATGATCGTTCCTCCTTCACCATCAATGGAATTGCGGTTATGGTTTGTCCGGAAGTATTCATAGGCTACGCCCGCATTGAAGTGCGCCGTAAGTCCTTTCACCTGCGTCGTCGCAGTCCATGCATTGTTTGCGGAAGAGACATGTTTTACAACCTGGTCATCTCCGAACGTATTGTTCATGTCGATAGTCAATATGCCACCGATAGGTTCATCAGGAAGGACAGACGTTGCAGGCTTGTACATTGGCCTCGAAATGTCCAGCATATAATATGTCGTTCCCTTCTGGTAGGTATTCACAGTACGAGAGATGGCATTCAGGTCGTTTCCTGTTGCCGTTTTTGGACCATCCACTGAGCAGGTGCTTTCAAAATGATGAAGTATAGTACCCGTTGTGGCGTCCACAAAATACTCCCACCGCTCCGTCAACGCGGGACAATAAACAATATGATATGCCAGTACATTAGTCTTCACCAAACCTTTATCCTGGTAAATGCAAAGTGTGGCCTCAGGCTTTTCGTATTGGACCAGCTTCTTTTCCATTGGCGAAAGCTCGCGATGAAATGATCTTCCTTTCAGGTGTACACTGACCCGATCAACTGCAGACTGTTTCGAAACCATCGGAACAGGATTTATATCATCGGCTAGCTTAATGTAATTTCCGTTGAAGGCTTCCCCTTCATTGAATTCATTCAGGTGTACAACGACTTCTGCACCATAGACAGGCAAGCCTTTGTATTGTTGATTGAGCCTTATGTGTGTTTTGTTGTACTGATCCGTCCTGACATTTCGAACAACGAATTCTGATTTGCTCTTTTCGAGCTGTAGAATAGGTTTCAGTTCATCAAGATAAGTTGAGGCCGCCTCGTTAACATCTCTTATCACACCTGAGCGCCCAGCAGAACGATCACGCGTTGACGTTATAAACGAGGGCAATCCTGTTTCCCTGGAATAAAAGATTTTTCCAGGATTCTTTTGTGGCGCGTTTGGAAAGGATAGGTTCTTCTTAAGCATCAAGCTCTGTATGCCCTGACGTGCAACAAGATTGCCTCGTGACGACCTGTTGATCTTCAATGCCCCCAGTGATGTGGTATTAACCGACGTCTTCCGCTTCTTCTTAGAGTCAAATGTTTGTTGCGCCTCGATTGAATGCACCACCCCAACCGTGAGCAACGTGAGGATAACAATCGACCAGAAGTTTTTCATAGGAGGGCTATTTAAATTTCTATCAGTGCGAACCCGGGCTAAACGTTAATCGTGACATTGCTGTATTTATTTTGCTGTACAATTTCCGCGCCTCTTCTGGTGCCGGATACTCTGCATGACCCCATGTAATCCTGCTTTCCTTACCCTCATCATTGAGGGCAAGCGATGAGTACATGTTTCCTGGGTGAATGAAATCGGGGGATGATTCTAGAACTGCTTTTGCTCCTTTAAAGTATTTCTTTGTGGCGCATTTTTTCAGCTTACTCTCTTCGGTATACGCAATTTCACCAAGCCCCTGCCCTTTCATTACTTTACCATCTCTGGTTATTTTGTAAACTGTCGCTGTACCTGCAACCCCGCCACCGCTACTAACTAACAGGTAACTTTCCTGCGCAAAACTAACGCTGACAAGAAATGACAAAAACAGGCCAATTTGAAGGCTCTTCATGAGAGAGGGTATTTCTAAAGATACTATCAAATAACCAAAATTTTAAAAAAAGATACATCCCATAAAAGTAGGATTTCGCGACGCCTCGATAAACATTGTGAATTGCAGTTGCCTGCTCGTTACAAATTAAGGGTTTGATTAAGAGGGCGTTGACAAAAGGAGGTCCAAAATTGAAAAAAATCAGTCAGCGTTGAGATTCTGGCTACGTCAATCAAGCCAGTTCGAAGGTGTGCGTTTATTGCTATGGCGTGCCCCGACTTTTTAAGCGTATCTAATATCACAGCATTCGACATTGGAAATTGGGCATTGGGCGTTCGACATTATTCTTTGACACCGCTGCACGGACGATTTCAACTTCATACCGACTGAATGACCAATGTCCAATGTCCAACTCCGAATGTCGAATGGTACCTTCATTCAAGTCCCCTTAAGGGGATTTAGGGGTTTTCACTACAAACAATGCATTTTCTAAATACCCTGTAACGGGTATCTGACATGCTAGCCGACTGAGGTTAGTTGCATTGGGAAGGGTGTCAATCATATCGAGTTCGCTTTCCTTTGGGGGAGGCAAGGCATTTAAACCGCTTTTTACTTCTACGTGACAAGTAGCACACAAGGCCATGCCACCACAGGTTGCCTGAATGGAATATTCCGATGCTTTTAACACCTCCATCAGGCTTAGTGTAATGCCTTCGGGAATCTCAATAAGCTTTACAGATCCGTTATGGTCTTCTACATGAAAAGTTATCATTCCTTCCATCTGAGAATTTTTCTAAAAAGCATTTACTCCGTTTACTGTCGTGTATTTGAAACTTAGTTTCTGTTTGGGATAAACAAACCGGAATGCACTCTGCGCCATCAAGGCAGCTTCATGAAAGCCGCACAGGATCAATTTCAATTTGCCGGGATATGAGTTGATATCACCGATTGCATACACACCTTCAATGTTTGTTGAGTAATCCAGTGTATTTACGACAATTGCCTGCTTGTCCATGTTAAGGCCCCAATCTGCTATGGGTCCCAGCTTCGGACTAAGACCAAACAATGGGATTAGAAAATCTGCGTCAAGCTCCGTGACTCGTTTCTCCCGGTCTACGCAGGAAATTGATTTCATCGTTCCGTTACCTTGAATCGTTTGAAGGTTTGTGTTCAGCAAAAGGTTGATCCTTCCACTACGGGCAAGCTCTGCTACTTTTTCGGCTGAGTCAGGTGCACCACGAAAAGACTCATTGCGATGGATGAGCGTCACGTGTTTTGCAATGTCGGCAAGGTGAATGGTCCAGTCCAGTGCGGAGTCGCCGCCACCGGCGATTATTAGTTTCTTATCACGAAACGTTTCCGGATCCTTAACCATGTATACCACGCCTTTACCTTCAAAATGTTCAATGTTTTCAAGCTCGGGTTTACGCGGCTCAAAACATCCCAGGCCACCGGCGATCACCACCACGCGGCATTGAATGGTTGTACCATCAGTGGTGCTCAGGGTAAATGTGCCATCGTCATTGCGAAGAAGGCTGCTAACTTTTTCACCTAATGTAAAGGTCGGCTTGAAGGGTTCGATCTGTGTCCTGAGATTATCAACGAGCTCGCCGGCGTTGATCTCCGGAAATCCGGGAATATCATAAATAGGTTTCTTCGGATAAATCTCTGACAGCTGCCCGCCGATCTGCGGAAGAACGTCCACGAGGTGACATCTCATTTTCAGCAACCCTGCTTCAAATACCGCAAACAAACCAACGGGTCCCGCCCCGATAATACAAATGTCCGTGCTGATCATATTTCAAAAAGCTATTTGTTAGCTTAAAATTAGTATAAATATTATTAGTACAACAACTAATTCCCTACTTTAAATACGCAGAACACAGCAAAGAGTTCCGCATTTAGCTCAGATTAGCGTAAATAGTATTGAGAACTTTTTTGAATTGGTTGAAATCCCGCTCGGTAAGTCCATCCCATGCTTTAAGCCTTACAGCGCGGATCCTGGGCTTAAGCTGTTCTACTTTCTTTCCGCCTGCCTTCGTAAGTGAAACTATAAAGCTACGACGGTCCGACGGATGCAGGATCCGTTCTGTGAGACCTTTCTTGCAGAGAAGATCGATTATTCGTGTAAGAGTGGGATTGTCTTTATTGATGAGCTCTGCCAATGCATTTTGCTTCATCTGCGGATGTTCGTACAAATGTTTTAACACCAGCCATTGATCAACGGTGACATTGAACCCCATTTCCTTGAACTGCTGCTGAGCATATTGTTTTACTCTCCTGGCCGTCCGGTCTAATAATAGGGAGTAGGCGTTGTAGGACTCTTCATTCATTGGTACGAATAATTAGTATGACAAAAATCTAAACAATAGTAGCAAAAAACCTAAACACTATTTTAACTCTATTCCGTCATCCTGAGCTGGGGATGGATTAATGCAGGTCACGAAGGCCACGAAGAACCACGAAGGCCACAACGCATTTCTCATTGTGATGCGCCACCGCTATGGCTTTAGCGCACGCGGTCGTTGTGCAAACTTAGTGCGCATCGTGACCCTGCATTTTTATTTCGCGATGCTACTCCAAATGCATACTGCAAAACTTCCTTTATTGAACACTAGTGAGCACCTCTTTTAACATTTTTTCCGTGACCCACGGTGTCTAACTCAGGATAACGGTTCTTAAGATGTCGGTTTTTAATTAAATAGAGCTGCTTATCTTTATAAAGACAACTACTATGTTATGGTCACAATAAAAGAAGCCTCCGCCTGGGCACTGTCGTATCCCGAAGCTGTTGAACAGCCACACTTTGAGAAGACCTCATTTCGCGTGCGGAAAAAGATCTTTGGAACGCTTGATAAAAAGACGCAAAAGTTCTGCGTCAAGCTTTCGGAGGTCGACCAGTCTGTGTTCTCTGATTTTAATCCCGGCGTTATCTATCCGGTACCGGGAGGCTGGGGAAGACAGGGATATACCCTTATTGAATTAAAAAAGGTAAAGAAGACGGTGTTCAAGGACGCACTGCAAACATCATATACTATCGTTGCACCGAAGCGTCTTGCGGAGCTTGTGCTCAAGTGAGAGGCTTAAGGGTGCAGAAAATACTTGAGTGTTGACATATTGATTGTTGATTCCGCCTTCGCGAGACGCTTGCGCCACCGCTATAGCTTTAGCGCACGCGGTCGGACGGACACAGTGTTGAATGTTTTCGAAGCTGGTAATCCTCCGGCATTGGCGACCGACTTGCAGTAAAGAACACTTAAACTGCATTTTGATCTTTTGATGAACAGTCGTGCTTGTGCCAAATGTGTCTTTGATCGCAGAGTAATAGTTGCGCAGCTCTTAACGCGATTTATTAGAGATGATTTGAGAGCCGCTTCTCGAAACCCCTAAATCCCCTAAAGGGGACTTGAATGCACTTTCTAAAATTGATTCCCCCGTTAGGGGTCCCAGGGGTCAAACGGTATTCCTCCCACCTTCGCACTGAGGCAGCGCCGGCGGGCACGCATTGCTCATTGCTAATTGCAATTGCTTCTGCAACTTTTCCAGCCCTTCGAGATTTCTCTGAAGAACTTTTTCAACATCTTCACTTTCAATATGTCCCAGGATTCCGATCGTTCCTTTAAAGCCAGCCTTTTCAAGAACCTTCAACATCTCAAGCTCCTTATCGCCGCTTCCAACAGTTAATATTTGTGGACCTTCCTTCTTCATGCCGTTGATATTTACTGTCCATAACCACGGCTTCATTTTATCCACCAAAGATGGAAAAGCTTCAATCTGATGATGTCCGTGATGAAAACTATAGACCAATCCAAAAAGAGGATTGTTCAATTTTTTTAGAATCTTGATCTCATTGTCCGGCTCTCCAAACCAATCGCCGTGATTGTACAGGCCAATTCCTTCGACGAAACTTCCCGTTCGTTCACGGAGGTAGTTCAGCATATCAACTCCTTTGGTGACCTTTGCATCATCCGTTTCATCGGCATAAAAGTTATTGTTGAACCCAACCCATAATCTTGTCGTCAGTCCAGACTCCTTGATAATTTTAAGGATCTCTTCATTGTCCTCGCTCAACTGTCCGACGCGATCGCCTTCCTTATCGATCCACAACCAAACCGCTGCCATTTTTATTCCTGCCTTTTTAGCGAGGCTGATCTCTTCAGCAAAAGTCGGGACGTGCTGATGTCTCCAATCATATGCGTACTGAGTGAGGCCTAATCGCTTTAGCATTTCCACTCGCTGCGCCGGAGTGCGATTTTGATTGTCGAACGGTACGATACACCACGCGATGAGATTTTCCTTCGCGAATAAGTTTTTCTTTTTATTCTGCGATTGAGTTACGAGCGGGAGCATCACGCTCATAAACAACGCAGCAGCAAGCATTGCAAAATTTTTCCTTTTCATATAAAATTGCTCAAGTGATTATCCTTTATAAAGATAATGTTGCCTGATACTTCTGTGCTATCTTTATTTAAGATTTTAGACCTTTCACCCCTAAATCCCCTTCAGGGACTTAAATGCACATGACGAATAATCCCAGCGGAAACTCTGCGTCTTGGCGTCACCGCGGTAAAAAAATGCCAACTATCCTACAAAGTGCGCCGGTCAAGGCCTTCGAACCACGTTTAACGTTTAACGATTAACGATTAACGGACCGCCAAATGAAAATTTTAACATGCACAACTCCCGAACAGTTTGAATACAGCAGTGGAAAAAAACCGGAGTTAACAGAAGGGCAAGCAATAATAAAAGTCAAACGTATCGGCATATGCGGAACGGATTTGCATGCGTTCGAGGGCACGCAGCCCTATTTCACCTATCCAAGAATACTCGGTCATGAACTCTCCGGCGAGCTTATCGACTTTGAAGGAGTTGATGGATTTCGAAAAGGAGAGGTTGTTACGTTCATTCCCTACTTCAATTGCGGAAAGTGTATCGCTTGCCGTGCGGGTAAGACAAACTGCTGCGCCCAGCTAAAGGTCAGCGGCGTACATGTAGACGGCGGAATGGTAGAATATTTATCGGTTCCCTCCTATTCTCTTGTACATGGCGAAGGGCTCAGCGAAGATGCACTTGCCTTGATCGAACCGCTTTCAATTGGCGCGCACGCTATCCAACGAGCAAACATACGTCCAGGTGAATTTGTTCTTGTTATCGGGGCCGGACCAATCGGACTCGGTGTAATGGAGTTTGCACGGGTCGCGGGGGGAAAGGTGATCGCTCTCGACATAAATCAATCCCGGTTGAACTTCTGCCGTTCCAGGGCTGATCACAGCGTCCTTGCCGGATCGGATACATTAGATATCCTAAAAGAAATTACATCCAACGATATGCCTAGTGTTGTTATCGACGCCACAGGAAGCCTCAAAGCGATCAACGGTGCGTTTCAATACATGTCACACGGTGGCCGTTATATCTTAGTAGGGTTACAAAAAGAGAACATCACCTTCAGTCACCCCGAGTTCCACAAGCGTGAGGGAACACTGATGAGTAGTCGTAATGCGACACGCAAGGATTTTACAGACGTCATTCATTCTTTGAAAACCGGCAAGATAGATCCGACCACTTTTATCACACACCGCGTTCCGTTCGACAAAGTAAAAGACGAGTTTGTGGGGTGGCTTGATCCGGCTGCTGGCGTTATAAAGGCCATGGTTGATGTGTACTAAGTAACCTGATTGCTCAATCTATTTGCTTTCGACATTGGAAATTGCTTGCCCGTCCGACAGGCGGGGACATTGGGCGTTCGACATTGTTTCTGGTAAGAATTTCCAATGTCCAATGGCCAATGTCCAACTCCGAATTTCGATAGGAATGGCTCAACTTAAGACTTTGTTGAAGAAAACATCTACTCTTCTGCCCTTTAAACAAACGTAATTCAATCTGTCCGCAGCATTAACCAGCCACAAACATTTTAAACAGTGGCCGATATTATTGCCGGCAAATCATTACATTAATTGTCCTAATCAACTACCCGAAATCTTATTTTCATGAAAGGTGACAATTATATCCAGCCACGTCGAAGTTTTGTTAAATCGATGCTGGCAATGCCCTTTGTTGCTGCAGGTGCATTGGGAGCAACTTCCACATTCGCGAATTCCGCAAATCATCCAATAGCTAGTTCGCTCAAAGTAAGTCTGAATGCATTTTCCTTCAACGATCCCTTAACGAAAGGGGCCATGTCAATCGACGATATGATTGAATTTTGCGCTGAGAAGGGATTTCTTGGGGTGGACATAACAGCTTATTATTTTCCAGGATATCCCGTCGTACCTGCAGACGACTTTCTCTATCACGTCAAGAAAAAAGCATTCAACCAGGGAATAGAAATCAGCGGAACGGGTGTCAGGAATGATTTCACAGAACCAGACCCCAATAAACGAAAGGAAAGTGTTCTCCTGGTAAAACGGTGGATAGAGGCTGCAGAAAAAATTGGTGCGCCCGTTATCCGGATATTTTCAGGCAATCAAAAAACACCTGGGCATTCCAGAGAACAAGTCCTTGATTGGATGATAAAAGACATTCATGAATGCATCGACCATGGCAAACGCCACGGTGTTGTCGTTGCCATCCAGAACCACGACGACTTTATTAAAACCGCCAACGATGCTATTCAAGTCCTTAGTGCTGTAAGCTCTGAATGGTTCGGATTGATACTCGATACAGGAAGCTATCGGATTGGAGATCCTTACAGTGAGATCGAAAAAACGGCAAAGTTTGCCGTCAACTGGCAGATAAAAGAAAAAGTGTTTGTCGATGGCAAAGAAACTGACGTTGATATGGATCGGCTTATAAGGATCATAAAAGATTCGGGATACGTGGGTTATATTCCTCTGGAAACATTAGGGGAAGGCGATCCTAAGGCGAAGATCAGCGCGTTACTGGGCAAGGTGCGCAACTCCTTAACAAAAGTGTAAATGTTAAATAATCTTGATATGAATGAATTATCGGACAAAATAAATTCCACAGTTCCAAGAAGAGAGTTCATTGCATCTATGGCTGCAACGGTTGGACTGGCCGCCATTCCGGGATTGGGGAGCGCACAAGCATATGTGCCGTTAAACCAATCAAAGTTAACGGTACAACAGGTGATCGACATGATCCTTAAAGAGATACCGGGAGCACCGTTTCCGAAAACCGTCGATACCCTTAAATCGGGAGATGGAAAGCAAGTTGTCACAGGCATTGTTACTACAATGTTCGCGACCGTAGAGGTAATTCGGAAGGCAGTTTCGGTTGGTGCGAACTTCATCATCGCCCATGAACCGACGTTCTATAATCATTTGGACGAGACTGCGTGGTTGGATGGCGATCCTGTCTTTCAATTCAAGAACGATCTTCTTAAAAAGAATGGCATTGTTGTTTGGCGTTTCCACGACTATTGGCATACTCACCGCCCTGATGGCGTATTGATGGGTGTGTTGGAAAAGATGGGATGGAAAAATTATTACAACAAGGATAATCCGCAGATGATTAACCATCCAGGAATGACCCTTGAGGAAATCATCGCTCAGGCAAAAAAAGGATTAGGTATACGTCAGGTTAGAATTATTGGAGACCGCAAACAGGTATGTAAGCGTATCGCTCTATTGCCCGGTGCGGCTGGAGGAACGACGCAAATCAAATTACTTCAAAAGGAAAAACCCGATGTTCTTATCGTTGGTGAAGTGCACGAATGGGAAACCGCCGAGTACGTCAGGGACGCTCAGGCTATGGGAACATCGATGTCACTCATCGTTCTGGGACACTCCGAAAGCGAAGAGCCGGGAATGGAGTGGCTGGTTCCGTGGCTGCAGCCAAAAGTCGGTGCTCTGAAGGTAACACACGTTGCGTCACACAATCCATTTATGGAGGCGTGATACTCTCTCATGAGTTCAATTGCACACAATACTTGAGTGTTGATTGTTGAGATATTGATTGTTGAGTGTTGAAATCTGGATCAAATGTCTATCCGAAAACACTCAACAATCAACAAAACAATAAATCAATGCTCAAGTGGTTTTCAGAACTGATGAAATCCCATGGAGACAAACTCCAGCACACTAGGCAGCGCATTACGCCAGTAGCTCCATGTATGACCGCCATCCTGTATCCTGAATTCGTGTGGTATTTCCTTCTTCCGCATTGCAATATGAATAAGTGAATTTCCTTCAAATAGGAAGTCGTCGTCGCCGCAGTCAATATACCAACGCACTGCTTTTTTCTGATCATCAGGCATAGCGTTGACTAGCTCAAGCGCGCTGTATTGTTTATACCATGTTTCTAACTGGGCATCCGTAGCTTTTTGATTGGTTCGCTCCATCCACTTCTTCGCGTCGTCCATGTTTAACGGACCGGGACTGGCACTTAAAGGACAAGCTGCTGAAAACAATTCCGGATGATGCAGCGCATAATAGAAACTACCGCCTCCTCCCATTGAAAGTCCGGCAACAGCGCGAAAACGTTTTTCAGTTTTTATCCTGTATGTCTTTTCAATGAACGGCATGAACTCCTGAAAAAAGAAATCCTCATACTTCCACTCACCATTTGCAGTATTCACATAACCTCGCGTTCCCGTATTTGCATCCGGCATTACGATGATCATTGGAGTGGCTATTCCGTCAGCGATCGCTTCGTCTGTGATGTGCTGAACTTCACCAAACTGAACCCATCCGGTCTGATCATCACCACCGCCGTGCAACAAATAAAGAACCGGGTAACTTCTGGTAGAGCCCTCGTATCCCGGTGGCAGATAGATGGCATATTTACGTTCACCTTTCAGGATCTTGCTTGTCATGGATAAATTATCCTGAACCTTGCTGCTTTGCGCTGCAACGTTGAATAAGTTTAAGCACATGGCAGCGAGTATGGCAATAGATGTTTTCATTGAGGAATAGGTTGTTTATTGAAAGTAAATCCATACGACCATTATTATAGGGAAGCTTTTGATGGGTAGTAATCGGAAGTGAACAATGGTTAAAGTTATGGCCAGGAGGAAAGTAAAATCAGCCTGACGTTGAATTTGTTGACTATTCCGGGCATGAAATTCCTATTCTTGCTATCTTCCACTCTCAATCAACTAAAAACCCTCTGCTATGGCACTCTGGGACAGGATCAAGAATGAACTGATCGACATTATTGAATGGACGGACGACAGCAACAACACGATGGTATGGCGTTTTCCAAGGTTTCAAAATGAAATTAAAAACGGGGCACAACTGACAGTACGGGAAAGTCAGGTAGGGGTCTTTGTGAGTGAAGGAAAAATAGCTGATGTGTTCCAGCCGGGTCGCGTTGAGCTCACGACTAAGAACATGCCTGTGCTCACTACCATCAGGGGATGGAAGTACGGCTTCAACAGTCCGTTCAAGGTTGAAGTTTACTTCGTCAACACCAAAAACTTCACGGACCAAAAATGGGGAACCAAGAATCCCATTATGTTGCGCGATGCTGAATTCGGTCCCATAAGGTTGCGGGCATTCGGAACGTTTGCCATCAAGGTTGCCGACGCTGCCAAGTTTATCAAAGAGATTGCCGGAACACAGGCGCATTTTACAGCTGAAGAAGTATCGGAACAATTACGAAACATGATCGTAACCCGCTTTACCGATGCTGTTGCTGAAAGTAAAATACCCATTCTTGATCTTGCTGCGAATTATGATGAGCTCTCAAAATTCATTTCCGCTAAGATCAATCCCGAGTTTGGAGAATACGGACTCGAGGTCACGAAGTTTCTCGTTGAAAATATTTCGTTACCTCCGGAAGTAGAACAAGCGCTCGACAAGCGAAGCAGCATGGGAATACTCGGCAACCTCAGCCAATACGCTCAATATCAGGCAGCGAACGCTATGGAAGCAGCAGCAAAAAATCCGGGAGGTAACGCGAGTGAAGGTATAGGCATGGGAATGGGTTTTGCGATGGCCAATCAAATGGGTCAGATGTTCAATCAACAAAATCAAGGTGGTCAAACACCGCCCCCTTTGCCTGGTAACACTTTTTTCGTAGCCATTAACGGACAGCAGCAGGGCCCGCATAGCCTTCAGGTAATTCAACAATTAGTACAGCAGGGTTCAGTGAGTCGCGATACATTGGTTTGGAAACAGGGAATGGCTGCATGGACAAAGGCTAATGATGTAACAGAGTTATCGTCCTTGTTTGGTGCCGCTCCTCCTCCACTTCCACCCAATAGCTGACCTTAAAGTTTTTTACCACATCCAGGAGTTAAACATTGATGAGCGACTTTTCCGAAGCCACAAAAGCCATTAACAACGAATTGGCCTGCAATGGATGTGGCGCTATACTGAAATTCAAACCAGGCACTCGTCACCTCGCTTGCGAATACTGCGGCGCGCAAAATGAGATCGCGAAGCCAGAGGATAGCGGTAACGTTGCAGAGTTAAGTCTCGACGATTTTCTTGAAAAGAACTTCCAGCAGGACGATAAAGTGCAGGTCACCCTTGTCAAGTGCGGAAGCTGCGGAGCTTCGTCAACTCTGGCTGCCGGTATCAGTTCAGACAAATGTCCTTTTTGTGCATCGATTATTGTAGTGAAAGACGGAACGACGGCGACGCTACACAAGCCTCAATATGTTCTTCCCTTTGGAATCGATGCACACAAAGCAACGGACAATTTCAGAACATGGCTAAAGAGTCTTTGGTTTGCGCCCAGCGACCTCAAACATTTTGCGGACAGCGCAAACCGGTTAACAGGAATGTATCTTCCCTTCTGGACATTCGACTGCCGTACCGATTCCGACTACACCGGACAACGTGGCGAGAACTATATGGTTAGTGAATCATATACAGCCGTAGAAAACGGAAAGAACGTGACCCGTACACGCCAGGTAACAAAGACGCGTTGGTATCCTGCATCCGGTAAGGTCAACAACACTTTTGATGATCTGATAATAGAAGCAACACGCTCATTGAGAAAGGACAAATTAAGAGCGCTTGAGCCGTGGGACCTCAAGAACCTTGTCACTTACAACGACAAATACCTTAGTGGATTCAGGACGGAGACTTATGCAGTCGATGTTAAGAGCGGATATGTTGAAGCTAAACAACGAATGGAGCCGGCAATTCAATCTACGATCAGGCAGGATATTGGCGGAGATCAGCAGATGATCCATTTTGTTCAGACGACTTATCACGACCCAACTTTCAAACACATTTTGTTACCAGTATGGCTGAGCGCTTACCGGTACAACAATAAGGTCTTTCAATTTATCATCAACGCCCGCACGGGAGAAGTCCAGGGAGAACGTCCTTACAGCAGTGCAAAAATTGCATTGGCAGTCATCGCTGGAATCATCATTGCGATTGTATTGTATTCTGTTTTTTCTAATTGAAAATATGCGAAGGTGTCCCTAGCGAGACTGTCATCCAGTTTGTCCCGGACGGAGGCCCATTTTGTATTATGTTCCATAGGAACGATTTATTGGAAGAAGACAGGGTGAACCATCACCGCACATGCTTACAATCTTCGGAGAGGATTCTCCGAGCACATCCAGTAGTCGCCCTGCAGTGCATTACTTTTCATGACTTGTCCGAATTCGTGCTATTCTTTACCAACTTATCTGGCGGGTAAAATTTCGGATAACAGAAATATTTCAAATGATAGCACATTTCGGTCTTTGTAGAATGGATCGGTTGAGGATTTATATCTTAGAATAGAAATCGAAATCGAAACTCGGAAAAGAGACAAAATACAAATAGCGCAAGGTTTTGGAGTTTCACAGAAGTTCTTGGAAAATGCAAATTATAGCCCGATGAAATTCAATAAGCTTACACCCCAACATTCTTTTCTACCGTTAATTTTTCATTCGCATTTTCAGGGTGCGATTTTCATCGCAGATTTCGTCCTATTGTTGCTTCTTGTGGGGTGCTCCTCCTCATTTAACCCGAACAAGTTTAACAGCAAGAACTACAATGATTGCGATCTTTTATTGAAGAAAAGATATAGTCATACAAAATTCGCCCGGCAGCCTAAAATGAACAATACCCATTCTGCGAATAAGAGGCACCGGATAGTTGTGAAGAAGGCTGATTCTGAAAGTAAATATATTTTGCAAGACTCAATCAATCCACTGACTGACGTTTCGACTATTCAGGTGTCTGCTGATGAAGAGTCCCACAAAGGTGCAAGCCAACATAACGACATTATAGCAAAGGAGTCAGGAGAATCTTTACAACGATCACCTGATTCGAAATTATTGCGTGAATTACCTAAACCGGCCTCTGGTTTCAACAGAGAAAGTGACTACCCCAATTCGCTTTTATTTTATGGGCTTACGCTTGGAGGCCCATGTATCCTTAGCTTACTCCTTTTAACGGCGTTTACACCAACATCGATGAGGGTAAGCGCATGGGGTGCTCATCATCCAATAACATCAAAATTAATTATAGGTGCGGTACAAGCGGGGACAGGTCTAGCGGGATTAATGGCGGGCAGCTATTTAGGAGATCACCACCTTTTTGTGCCTGATGAATTGATCGCAAGCGCATCTGGGGCGATCATAGCTTCATCAATCTTATATCCAACCGGCAAGAAATTTCTCGATCGCTTTACCTCAACTTATCTAAAACAAAAATTTTGTGATGTATTCATGTTCAGCGCAGGTGCTGTGCTGTTTCTTAGTGCGGGTAATTTGCTTTCAGGATCTGAGACGGCTGTTAAACCTCAAATAGATCAAGCCACATCGGAATATAGAACACTGTATTACGACGGGCAGGCAAGCGAAAAAAATCACGATAAGGAATTGGAAAGCGATCCCGTTGAGAAAAAAAATGGAAAAGTAGCTTTAATCATCCTGGCATCGCTTTTTTTCACGGTCGGGATCCTTGTCGTAGCTGGTGTGTCCTGTAACCTGTCCTGTTCAGGGGCAGGCACGGGAGCAGTACTGGTTGCTGTCCTCGGGGGAACCGGCCTTATACTGGCCTACGTCGCCATGCTCAAGAATATCAATAAGAAATATAAGGTAAAGAGAAAAACCCCGGAAGGAACAGTGACGTCAATCTACAAAGGGTAAGGTTCCGTTTGAAAAAAATGGAGATCATATAAAAAGGAAGCTGCCGGAATTTGAAAACCGGCAGACTTCTTAAAAGTTAAACATCATCACCCACCTTTTCTTACGACACCGCTTGATGCCCTCAGTATAGTTGGTGGTCTCAAAGCCGACAGTAGAAGCCAATGCTTCTTTGTAAACTTTGATCGCCTCGGCGTATTCACGCCTCAATTCATGCACATGGGCGATGCTTTCCAGGAAAGCTATCCTGCTGGTGTTTTGTTTTGTCAATCCGGTTTTAAGGTTTGACAACGCCTCAGGATACCGACCCATACGCATGTAAAGATTACCGAGGTGCAGGTAAGGTGCGGCAAATGATTCATCAAAGTGGATCGCCAGCTTCAAGTGACGCTCCGCTTTTTCAACATCCGCTGTGTAGTACATGTATGCCCAACCAATGTGGTTGTGCAAGCTTCCGTATCCAGGCTCATCGTACAACAAATCAGTCAACATCAACAAACCATCCTCAACCTGGTTGCTGTAGATAAGCCGTTCCGCATCGGCCATGTATTTTTCCATCCATTCGATTCTCATTTTCGTGTGTTTAAAGTTTTACGTTCAGGTGTCAACGTTTAAGTCAAGCCTGAACTTTAAACCTTAACACCCTTAATCTTCCGCCGGTGAATCATCACCGCACATCCTTACAATCTTCGGAGTAAATTCCCCGAGCACATCCACCAGTTCATCCTGGTAGTGCATTACTTTTCTTATGTCCTTATAAGCACCAGGAGCTTCATCAACGCCACCTCCAATGAGATCGACACCAGCCTTCTCCAGTTCCTGTCTGACCATTTTTTGTGTAATGCTGTTTTTTGCAGCACTCCGTGACATGGCTCTGCCGGCACCGTGAGATGCAGAGTTGAGCGCGTCCTCTTTTCCTTTTCCTTTTACCACAAAACCAGGAGCCGTCATTGATCCAGGAATAATGCCGAGTGTTCCTTTACCAGCTGGAGTCGCTCCTTTCCGGTGAATGATCACATCCGTTCCATCGATCAGCTTTTCTTTCCACGCAAAGTTGTGATGGTTCTCTACCATGAACAGCGGCTTCTCTCCCAACGCTTTGGCCAGACGCTCGTGGATATGATGATGATTTGCGGACGCGTAGTCGCCCGCAAGATTCATCGCGATCCAGTACTCTTGTCCTGCGTCTGAGTCAAGGTCAAGCCACGCCAGATTTGCTGCTTCACCAGGAAGAAGGCAAAGTTCTTTTGCCAGCTTGGTGTAATGACGCGCAATTTCTGCACCCATGCCACGGGATCCGGAATGTGATAACGCCGCTATATACTTTCCTGCGGGAATTTTCCAGTCGTTGTTTTCACCCAATTCGAGCAATCCAAACTCAACGAAATGATTACCGCTTCCGGAAGAACCGATCTGTGCGGCGGCACGTCCCTGAAGTTTCTTCAGTATCGTGATCTCATCAAACGCTTTTCGATCCAATACCTCGTGCTCTTTTGGCCGATCGAAAGTCTCACGACCAAAGCATGTATTGTTTAGCAGCATTTGTTTGAGAATACTGCGATTCCTTTGCAGGAATTTTTCATCGAGTGGATATGCAGTCAGGCACATCCGGCATCCGATGTCGACGCCCACTCCATACGGGATAACAACATTATCTGTTGCCAACACGCCGCCAATCGGCAGACCGTAACCCTGGTGCGCATCGGGCATCAATGCACCCGCTACTGTAATGGGAAGCTTCATAGCGATCTCCATCTGGTTCCGGGCTCCCTCTTCTATTTCGGCAGCTCCGAATATCGGATAGTCCAAACGCTTTTTCAGCAACTCATGGACGCGCGACTTCCTTTCTGAAGGCAACAACGCCAAGGCTACCTTACTCCAGATCGAATCCTCAACGAATTCAGCCGGGTTCTTAAGCACTGATGTAAGCATCTTGTGTATCTCTTCCTTTTCACTGCGGCGAAAAAATTTCAGAACGATATTTATCGCAACACCGATGGCTTTTCCCTCAGGATACCCCAGTTTAATAAGGTCCTTTCCGCTTAACATTTTCCTTTTCATAAATACTCCTTTCTGCTTTTTTGACAAAGCAATTCCATTCATCCTTTCAGATGTTAAATTTTAACTAGTACGTCCGTTGTATAATTAAAAAACCCGGACGAACCCGGGTTTTCAGCTATTGATCAATAAGGATCAACTGAAAATCCAGGTGTGTTGTCGAATATCACTATTCGGTTTATTCGCTGAACGAAATGCTTTTTGTCTTCGCATGATGCAAAGATAGATTACTTCCGTTTTCAATTCAAAATGATTGATCAATAAAATTTTCTTTACCAGAGATTCAAACGGTGATTCCAGCTTCAGGTTTGAACGCAGGACATTATTTAAAATCTTTCTAATTTCATGGAGATTAATATGAGCTTCGAACGCATTTCTCCCAGAACCGAGTTGAGACGGTACATCGAATGTTTCTGGATTGTGGAGGATACCGACCCATCTCCTATGATTCAAAAGATAATCCCTGATGGATTTTCAGAGATGATATTCCACTTCGGTGATACCTATCTGATTAAGTTGGATAGGAAGTGGACGCGGCAATCGTGGAGTCTGCTTGGTGGCCAGATAACAAGTCATTTCTTTCTTAAGAACACGGGGGTGTCAAGTATACTGGGGATAAAATTCAAGCCTGCGGCTATCGGGCTGTTATTCAATATAGATATGCATGCCCTCACAAACCGCGTTGTTTCGTTAACAGGATTCGGTCATTTGGATCTAATAGCATTTGAGGGTTTGTTAAAGAATACCGGCGACCATTCCAAGCGTATAGCAGTGATTGAGGATTACCTTTCAAATTATCTACGTGTGGATCAAAACGAGCCAGTCATCAACGCCGCTATCGAACAAATTTTTTCTTCAAACGGAATGGTCCCTGTCGCAGAGATATGCAAACAGTGTGGTTGTAGCGAGCGGCAATTGGAACGGATGTTCAGAAAGTATGTTGGTCTTTCCCCGAAACTGTACAGCCGTATTATTCGTTTTGCTTACATCTTCCAGCTGGCTCAGGGTAGAAAGGAAATGAATGGAAGCGAGTTAGGTATAGCCTCGGGGTACTACGATCAATCACATTTCATCAAAAACTTCAAGGCTTTTACGGGCGAGGAACCTTCGGAATACTTCTTTGATCGACCAAATCTTGCCAATTTCTTCCTAAAGAAAAGTTAATGCTCAGATTTGTCGGGTTTGTACAATACTTTCGACGGCCTGGCGCTTACATTTGGTAAAAAAAGTATGACCAAGCAAATCTACCTTCTGATACTCCTGGCAGTATCATGCTCATTTGCCAAAGCTCAGCCTGTTAAAAACGTTAAAGAATTGAGCTGGCTTGAAGGCAACTGGAAACGTACCAATTCTAAGGCGGGACAATCGGGCGTGGAGATGTGGACGAAAGTTTCGTCTACTGAGTTAAAAGGTCGGGGGATAACTTTGAATGGCAGCGATACTGCGTTTGTCGAAAAGATCCGCATCATCGTGCAAGACGGTAGTCTCTATTATATAGCGGATGTTCCAGAGAACAAGAAGGCTGTGTACTTTCTTTTGACCGAAGTCAAACCGACCAGTTTCACCTGTGAAAACCCTGCTCACGATTTTCCAAAAAAGATTGCATATAGCCTAAAGGATACAAAGCTCACCGCGACGATTTCCGGTAATGGGAAGTCTATGGAGTATGTTTTCGAGAAAAACCCCTAGATCCCCTAAAGGGGACTTGAATGCAGAGACGACAGCTACGTTTGTAGAAGGAAAAAAGTGCATGTTGGTTGATAGGGCATGCCCCGACATTTAAGCGCAGAAACCGCAAAACGAATACCCGCAAAAGGCGCAAAAAAACAGCCGCTGTTTTTTCGAATGTTGGCTTTCTTCTGCGATTTCTGCGTGCATTCTTTTGCGTCTTTTGCGGTTTAAAAGCTCACCCTTCTATAACATGCGCCCTTTACAAATTATGCCACGCACCGCTTTGTTTATACGAAAGCCAAAAGGCAATCGTATATTAATAACTGATTTCTCACATCTGACTATGAAAAAACATTTTCGACTCTTATTATTAATGGTAATAGCAATGGGCATCACTCCTTTGAAAGCCACTTCCCAAACGAAACCGATCGCATTAAATAAAAAGAATCCACACTATTTTACCTACAAGGACAAGCCCACCGTATTGATCACGTCCGCCGAACATTATGGCGCAGTAATAAATCTCGATTTTGACTATGTGAAATACCTCGACGAATTGCAGAGCAAAGGACTGAACCTTACACGAACATTCACGGGAGCGTATGTCGAGCCAATGGGCGCGTTTAATATCACAGAAAATACACTCGCACCGCCGTCCGAACGGTTCATTTGTCCATGGCCTCGAAGTACCGAACCGGGGTATGCTTCAGGAGGAAACAAATTCGATCTCGAACATTGGAACGACGCATATTTCACCCGCCTCAAAGACTTTGTTTCAACCGCGGAAAAAAAAGGGATCATTATTGAGCTTGCCCTTTTTTGTCCATTCTATGAAAACATCCAGTGGAGTATCAGTCCTATGAATGCCGCAAACAACATAAACGGCGTAGGTAAAGTCGGCAAGGATGATGTTTATACCCTGGACAAAAACGGTGGCTTACTCAAGGTTCAAGAGTCGCTGGTCCGTAAAGTTGTGAGTGAGTTAAACGCTTATAGCAATGTTATCTTCGAGATCTGTAACGAACCCTACTTTGGTGGTGTCACCATGGAGTGGCAGCATCACATCGCAACATTGATCACAGCAACAGAAAAAGATCTGCGTGTAAAGCACTTGATATCTCAAAATATCGCGAATGATTCCGCGAAGATCACGAATCCCCACCCTGATGTTTCCGTATTTAACTTTCACTACGCGTCACCTCCGACAGCCGTAAAACTAAACTATGGGTTAAATAAAGTGATCGGCGATAATGAAACCGGTTTCCGTGGGCAACAAGACAGCACCTATCGCCAGGAAGGATGGCAGATACTGCTTTCAGGAGGCGCTCTTTATAACAACCTCGACTATTCGTTTACAGCATCGCATGAAGAGGGCAGCTACAAATACCCGGAAAAACAACCAGGTGGTGGTTCTGATTCATTACGCAGTCAACTGAGTCATCTACTTAAATTCATGAATGAGCTTGATTTTGTGCGCATGAAACCCGACAAGTCATTTTTTACTGGCCCATTACCGCCGCGAACACGGGTTTTTAGCCTTTCTGAAAACGGAAAACAATATGCCTCCTATTTTTTACACGGGCGGCAAGTTAGTCCAACGTTGTCACTACCCGCTGGTAAATACACGGTGGAGTGGATGCATCCGGTGAGTGGTGCGTATACAAAAAAGGAAAGCCTGAATCACAAAGGGGGAAAAGTCGTTATCACGTCACCTCCTTTTGAGTTTGACATCGCGCTTCGTATTGTGAAAGTGAAAAGATAGATCAATTGAGGTTACTGACGACAGCCCTTGGAAAAGAAAGAATTTGATGTGTTGATCATCGGCTCCGGTCCCGCCGGGGCAGCGTGCGCCATAGCACTGGGCAATTCAGGATTGTCGGTCGCTGTCCTGGACAAAGCTGTATTTCCAAGGGATAAGATCTGCGGTGATGCCTTAAGTGTGGATGTGGTTAATCAACTATCACTACTTCAAGGAGACCTCACGTCGCGATTTCAAGGATTGGATTCCAAAGTTTCATCCTATGGAGTAAGGATTTTTGCTCCCAATCACCAATACGTTGACATTCCATTTATTCACAAGGGCGAAGAAAAATGCGGGTACCTCTGTCCCCGATTTGATTTTGACCAGCTATTGGTTGAACAACTATCGCAATATGAAAATGTAAAGATGTTTGAAGATTGCGCGGTGGAAAGAATAGACAAGACTGAAACAGAGGTGTTGGTGCACACTAACAAGGGAACGTTCAGCGCAAAGATGATTGCAGGCGCTGATGGTGCTCAGTCAGTGGTGGCACGACAGTTGGGATCTTTCAAACCCGATCGCGAACATTACAGCGCAGGGTTACGCGTGTACTATGAAGGAATAACGGCGTTTCAGGAATCGCATTTTATCGAGTTACACTTCTTTAAGGATGTGTTGCCTGGTTACCTGTGGATATTTCCTCTTCCAAACAACCGAGCTAATGTAGGGGTTGGAATTTTATCATCGGTTGTTTCGAAAAAGCGGATCAATCTTAAAACGGTATTGAAATCACTGATCGAAAATAATCCGCACTTGAATGAGCGCTTCCAAGGCGCAAGGCCGCTTGAAGTGGCAAAGGGTTATGGACTTCCATTAGGTTCAAAGAAACGGAAGATCTCCGGCGATCGCTTTCTCCTGCTCGGCGATGCAGCGTCGCTTATCGATCCGTTCACCGGCGAAGGTATCGGCAACGCTATACGCAGCGGAAGAGTAGCAGCGGACCACATCGTTGGTGCTTTTAAGTCGAATGATTTTTCGAGAACGTTTAATATCGCATACGACCATGAGATTTACAGAAGGATGTGGCCTGAATTGAAAGTAAGCCGCGGTCTTCAAAATCTTTGCCGATATCCCCGCCTTTTCAACTCCGTGGTAAGGAAAGCCAATAAAAGCACATATATCCACGACGTGTTAGTTGGCGCACTGGCGCAATCGCATAAGAAAAGGTCATTGCTGCTGCATCCGTCGTTTTATTACCATTTGTTGTTTAAGTGAGGGTAAATTGGCTACCTGGTACCTAGGTACCCAGGCACCCAGGTAGCCGATTACATGGCACATAATTTCCCTTTGATGCATGATAATTCCAGCCTAAATTAGTTTCAAACAAAAAATATTACGCCCGTGAAAAAAACACAAATCCCTTATCTGGGTGCGGCAATTCTTGCGGCACTTGTTATTATATCCTGCCAGAAGTCGAGCACACAGGAAACAACCAGTGCTGATTCTGCTGCGGCCCCTGTTGCAACTGGCCCGAATACACTTACTGCGGAAGAGAAAGCTTTGGGCTGGGAACTTCTGTTTGATGGTAGTACACTCAATGGTTGGAAGCGCTTCAACCACGATAGCATCGGTCCGCTGTGGTCGGTTCAGGATGGAGTGATCGTATGCGACGGCAAGGGTCTTACCGAAGGCACAGCCAACATTGGTGGCTCGTTAATGACGACAAAATCTTTCGGAAATTTTGAATTGAGCTTCGACTGGAAAGTTTCTCCCGGCGGCAATAGCGGAGTCATCTATCATGTGGTGGAGGGCAAACAATACAAGCATGACTACGAAACTGGTCCCGAGTATCAGGTAATGGATGACGGCGGATGGAAAGATCCCCTTAATGATGCGCAAAAGGCCGGTAGTAGTTACGATATGTTTCCAGCGTCTCCTACTAAAAAACTTAATCCTGTGGGCGAGTGGAACAGCGGCCGGCTCATCTATAATAATGGTCACGTCGAACATTGGCTAAATGGAGAAAAGGTCGTTGAATTTGAAGAAGGAAGCCCAGAGTTCACCGCAGCCTACAAAAAGAGCAAGTGGGTAGAATATAAGGACTGGAATAAATTCAAGGAAGGAGCGATTGCGTTGCAAGATCATGGTGCGCCTGTGTATTACCGAAGTATAAGAATCAGAGCATTATAGTAGCAGCAACCCCTAAATTCCCTAAAGGGGACTTGAATGCACTTTCTTTCTTTGTTTCCTTAATGCAAGTGATCTAACGGACTGACTAGCTGCGTTGGGGTCCCGATCAGAGTCACCCGAGCCTCGAGGTAGACTCTGATCGGGTGTCAGAATATCTTCAGAGTGGACCCAAACAATCAACAATCAATTCTCAAGCTTGGAAAACGAACTAAAAACAGTTGGTTACTCAACCCCTTATACCTTATACCTTATACCTTATACCCTATACCTTATACCCTATACCCTATACCCCTATCTACTATCTCCCCGCTCAATCGCCTTCGTAATATTTCTCACAACTACCTCCAGCTTCTCCGCAGAATCTTCCATGTGAGTGACAATTGTTTTTGCTTCTTCGTCCAGCTCACATTTTGACATAAGGTTTATGAGACCAAGTATGCTGGCGACAGGAGCTCGTAGTTCATGGGCGATGATGAACGCTGACTCCTCCGCTGCTTTGTTCTTCTTTACCAGTTCCGCAGTTCTGGCTTTGACAAGCTCCTCGAGGTTATCATTGATCCCCTGTATCTCTTCTGCCTGCGATTGAATCTCCTCGTTCTGCGCCTGAATTTCTTCCGCCTGCTGCTGTATCTCCAGCGTTCGTTCTGTTACTTTTTCCTCGAGTAGCCTCTTGTCTTCGATCAGTTTTTTCTCACGGTAATGTATAAATGCTGATCCTGTGATGATAACCATCGAGGCGCAAAGCACGTAGAACCATCCCGTCTTCCAGAATGGTGGCCTTATTGAAAAAGAAACAGACGCTTCGGACGCATTTGTAAAATCCTCAGTGTCCGATACCTTTACTTTGAACGTATAGGCGCCAGGTGGCAAACTTGAATAAGTCGCAGATCGGTCGCGGCCGGAGATCCAGTCGCGATCATAATTTTCCAATTGGTATTGATAGTTCAGGTTGCCGGGATTCTGATACCAAAAACCCAGGAAATTTATACTCACACTGTTTTGGTCATAGCTGAAGTCAAGGTCCGATTGAAGGGGGATCTTTTTATCGAAAACCCTTAACCCGCTGATTTCAGGCTTAGGTGATGTAAGAAGGCCACCGCTAGGATCAGCAAAGGATACAATACCATTTTCGGTTCCAAAATAAATCCTGCCGCGCTGATCCTTTCCCAATGCGTTGAGATTAGGTTTCTTGTTACCAATTCCAACCTCTTCGCCGAGGTACCGGATCCTTTTGCTGGATGGCGTATAAATGTCAATGCCTAAGTCGTGCATTACGATCAGATTTCCGAAAGCATCGGAAGTAAGACAATTGATATTTTTATCCCGTAGCGGACTATTGGCTGTGATCGGCTGGAAAGTGTCGTTGTCAAGTCTGTATAATCCATCGCCCTGAACGTTAACCCAAATCTGATTTTTGTCATCCTCCGCAAAACCGTAAACTACCTTTGTGGCAAGTCCTTTTTCGAAATGATGAAAGCCGGCATTGTCAAGCATGCCCACGCCACGTCCGTCTGTACCAAACCACACCCTCTTTTTGCTATCTATAAATACCTGGTAAATGTAGTCGGATATCAAACCCTCGTCGCTACTGTAGTTCGTCACATCCAGCTTGTTGTCGGAAATTTTAATCTGGGATGCACCACCAAGAGTTGCAAGCCAAATCTCATTTCCTTTGCCGGCGATACTCAAAACGTTTCCATTCCGCAGCTGTTTTTGAAGATGTTGGATTTTTCGCGACGATGGATCGATCCTTAGAACGCCATCACCGTACGTACCGGCCCATACATAACCCAAAGAATCTGTAAACAAGCTGATCACCGTACTCCTGGCTGATGAAGAACTCAATTGTTGCTTTTCGATCCTGGACTTCCCCTTCTCATCGGAAGATCTTTTGAACAGACCTTCACGTGTGGAGTACCATAGATTATCGTTATCATCAACGGTAACAGCTAGCACGTTCACATCTTGATACGGATCGAAACGGTTGATGGATTCAATGTAATCGCCTAATGATCTAATAACGCCTGACTTGGATCCGATCCAAATATTTCCTTCATGATCGTTTAGCAAGGAATTAACTGACATCAGATCGAACCCCGTGCCGTTGCCGTACAATTTGTTTCGCCGTGATTCAAGGTCACAAATGACCAATCCGGATTGAACGGTCGCAATCCATACCTGGTCACCAGATAATGAGAAATCGGTGATCGCTCCATACTTCCAGCCGCCCTCGATCAATGATTTGGTTTTACCTGATGATGGATCAAATGAAATTATTCCCGCGTCTTCCGTGGCCATCCATACAGTTCGGTTTTTGTCGATCACCAGTTTCTTAACGATGTTATCGGGCAGACCATGCGAATAGTCCAGCACCCTGATGTCGACTTTTTTATCATTCAGTTTGCAGATGGCAGCACCGCCATCGGTACCGGCCCAGATATTACCGGCCGGATCTTCCAGAATGTCGTAGACAAAAATATCAGGAAGGCCTTCCTCTTCGTCGAGCCTGAACAGACGACCCTGCATAAAATAATAAAGTCCGTCATTAAGCGTCGAGAACCAAAGGTTCCCATTGCGATCAAAGAGTATGTCCGAGATTTCGTTTGAAGACGTGCCTTCGTCAGTGTCGAAGGTCTTGATCTTGTCATCGTCCAGGTAAGCGAGCTTTCCATTCTTGTGGCCTGTCCATATGCGTCCGAGTGAATCCTGAGCAATGGCAGTCACATGATCTTCCGGTAAGCTATCGGCTACAGTGAAGCGATCGAGATTCAATCCATCGAATCTGAACAGCCCTTTGTTTGTTCCGTACCATATAAAACCAGAACGGTCCTGAAAGAGCGTATAAACCTGTACAGGTTCATTTCTCCGGAGCAACGCATAGTTCTGGAAAGTGGGAACCTGCGCTTCCAGCAGCGGGCTCATAGAAAATAGGCAGAAAAGCAATCCAGCAACTTTTTTCATTACTATCGTAACATCATATCAGCTTTTACACTCACTTCTATTTCCGTAGCGATCTTTTGATTTACGATTCTTGGAATTGCAATATTGTGATCCGCCAACGGAACCTTGAAGTCTGCAACTATGCTTAATACCCCTTCACTGATTTCAACTTTGGTCTTTATGATCCTTGTTTGTTTCTGGCCGTGAACGTCCAGGTCTCCTTTGGCTCGAACTTCATACGTCCCATCCGTTGTATAATCGACCTGTTCTATGATCTTCCCTGAAAAGCTAATGCGGGGATACTTATCGCTTTCCATATACTTTTCATTAAAGTGTTCACGCTGAAGTTCGCTGTTGAAACCTCTGAATGACTGTACCGGGATGGAAAAAGCAAATTGATTCGTGCCTGGATCTATAATGCCTTGAAGTTTATTTGACGAAGCCCTAATCAGTTCGAGCTCTGCATTCGAAACAAAATCGATTGTGCCGCTATCTGTGGCGAATTTTTTTTGGGCTTCTTCTTGCAGGCTGCAAAAAATCAGAAGGCAGCAGAACAGAATCTTAACCATCATTCCTTAGGTCCAATAACATTTCAAGAGAATATGGCACAGCAGCACCATTTCGCCATGTTAAGTTAATAATTATCAGGACACTAAACTTCAAAAGCCAAATAAAAAACCTCAAACAAGACATTCCTTTCTACTATTGATGCCATGCTGACGCGCGTCGTATTGCACTGCAACAAACCTTCGAATTAGCCGTCGCCGGAAAAAAAATTGGCAGAGCGATAGTGGTAAGGGCCGCTTAGCCTGTCTTCCATACAAGACGTAAATTTCAATAGATTTGGATCCGAATCTTTAACACATTGCTACACTCCGATGTAGAAATTATTAAGGCTATTGGTAAAGGCAATTCTGTTGTCTTTAAGCAGGTGTTCATGTCCCACTATGAAAGCCTGTGCCGTTACGCCTGCACCATACTTAAAAATGCCGAGGAAGCCGAGGACGTGGTTCAATCTATGTTTGTGAAGATATGGGAGAAACGGGAAGGGCTTGAGGTGAAACATACGATAAGGTCATACTTGTTCAAAGCTGTTTATCATCAGTGTATCAACCAACTGGAGCACCGCACAGTAAAATTGAAACACCGGGTGCACATTGCGCATGAGACGCACGCCGAAACCCAGCTACCTGAGACTTTCCAACACGAACTTGAGGAGAACATCATCGCCGCTATCAATAGCTTGCCGGATCAGTGTAGAATCATATTTATGATGAGCCGATACGACGAGCTTCGTTATGCGGAGATCGCTTCAAATCTGAATATCTCCGTGAACACGGTAGAAAACCAGATCAGTAAAGCGCTTAAAATATTACGAGCAAAACTTAAAGATGTAATTGAGTAATTGTAAACCGACTGGTGTGAAAAATAGAAATGACATTGTCGTGAATGATGAGCTGATCGCGAAATATCTTAGCGGCGAAGCTACACCCGACGAGGCCGAAGCCCTGACCGACTGGCTGGCCGAAGGGGACAATCAGATGCACTTTGAAAAGTTGCAGGCGACATGGGATTTAACCTTCCCATCAAAGGCAAAGGTTTCTTTCAATAAGGACTCTGCGTGGGACGGACTGGAACAAACCATGAAGTCTGCTTCGAAAGCTTCGCCTCTGCGTTTCTGGTACAAGGTAGCCGCGAGTTTGATCGTCGGTCTGGCGGGGAGCTTGTTGGGGTATTACCTCTATCAAAAAGACAATTCAATTTCAAAAATCTCAGTCATTACGAAAAAGAACACCGAAACCGTAACGTTGCCGGATAACTCCACCGTTGTAATTAACCGCAACAGTAGTCTGTCTTACCCCGAAGGTTTTGCAGGCGATAATCGTGAAGTCAATTTTTCAGGCGAAGGCTTTTTCTCAGTTCAGGGTAATGCGGCCAGACCGTTTATCATACACACGCAGGAAGCTCATATCAAAGTTGTGGGTACCGAATTCAACGTGAGCTCAACCAACGGTCATCTCGAAGTCAATGTGCAGGAAGGCAAGGTCCTGGTTTATACGGCTACTGACAGCGCTTACCTCGAAGCCGGTCAATCGGCGTCATTGGAGGCAAGTAAACCCATCAATACCGTAAACACAATCGATGTAAATCAGTGGGGTTACGCCACCAGAAAATTTGTTTTTCAGGATGTCCCGTTAGCGGATGTGTTTGAAAGCATCGAAAAAGCGTATCCTTTTATAATTGAAGTGCCCAATAAAGACATAAAAAACTGTCGATTAACAGCTGCTTTTGATCATGTTTCTGCCCGGGAAATGTTAAATTTGATAGGTGAGACATTGGATCTAACCATCCAGGAAAATGACAGCACGTTCCGCATCGAAGGTAAGGGGTGCCCTTGGGATCAGTAGAGTAATACTGCTTCTCGTCCTTTCTTATTCGTTGCATGCACAAACGACTGACGACCTGCTTCAAAGAAATGTTACTATCATAGGTAGTAATATACACTTTGAAGATGTGCTGGAGCAGCTAACGCTTCAGACGAAAATGCATTTTATTTACAGTTCGAGCATGGTTAGTCTCGACAAACCAGTGACATTGATAGCCCGTCAGCACTCATTAAAGAATGTGTTGGATGAATTATCATCTCAAATGAATGTCAGCTTTAAGAGACAAGGCAATTATTTTGTCATTAAAAGAAACAATGCGGTTGCCAAAAGTACATTCACAATAGTCCAGCCTAAGCTTGCTAATTCTGAAGAGCTTGACGGGGAGGAATTTGCTGAGGAAGAAGATAAACCACAGGCGAACCAGGATGATGTTTATTCATTTGCATCCCGTGATGCAGAGATAACCAAGGATCTCCTGAACTTCGGCGACAATTTGAAATTGAAGTACTACCCTCGATCATTGACCGATAATATAAAAACCCCACGGCAGAAGCGTTGGTTTGCATCGGCTGGTCTGCTGATCAATGATTACGGTGCTGGTGTTGAGTTGCAAAGCGGCATTCCATTATTACATGCTATTGTCAATTTTAGTGCATTAGGCGATGGAATGTATCGCCTCGGTTATGGGTTCGGTACTGCAATACCCCTTAAGACAGGAGTTGCAGCTAATCTTGCTTACACGTTCGCCTCACTGAACGATGAAGAAATTGACACCTGGCATAACCACTACAAGTCGACAAGCTATCATCACCAAATACGGTTCATGGCAAACATTTCTTTGTCCACTCATTTTTCAGTTCGCGTTGGCCCAACTTTCAACCTGCTCAGGACTTCCTATCAATATATTCCAGAGCCCAGTAGTTCAGCAGCAACAATCCGGTACCGTCAGGCCCCTACGCAACAGTACCTTTCGCCGTCGCAAGGGTACACAAATTCCGTCCACTATTCGGCTCCTGCCACACCTGCGGATTACGAAACCGCAAACTCCTGGGTTGGATTTGAACTTGGAGTTGCCTATCGCGTAAATTTTTCTCTTCGCAAATAGTGGCAAGGGCATACTTGCCTGTCTTTTCAACATAAGGCATAAAATTGACACTAACCCGGCCTTATCAACAGGCAGTGAAAAGACAACCTAATCTCACAGAAGCAATGATAGCCTGCCTGGGCTTTAGCTTAATTGGTTTGTTCAATCTTTGGCTTCATTGGGAGGAGCGAACAGCGTTCGTCGAAAACATTACCTGGGAACTTCAAAGTCAACTGACGCTGAGCAAAAGTCAGACGCAACAGATCATGGAGATCAACTATGAATTCTATGATGCAATCTCCAACGCCCAGGAGCAAAGTACTAAACTCAAAACGATTGACGAACAGATTGATCTTCTGATCATCGATAAGAACAGAAAGATCATGAGTATACTAAACGAGGACCAACAACGCGAATGGCTTAAGGGCTATTTACAACGAGCACAGAATAAATAACTTTCAGATAATTCATTCCAAAAACCCTATCGTTATGTTTCTACTTTATCAATTCTTCAAAAAAAACACGATGGCTGCCACAGCTATTTTGTTACTGACGGCACCTGTATTCGTAGCGGCTCAAGACGGCATAACCACGATAGAAGTATCAGAACCAGGTAACAACAAATCTTCATTTAGATCTGAGGATGTAAAAATGAAGCTTGGGTCTGCCGACAAACCTTACGTTTTGTTTGGCACCGACTTTCAAGGTTCCGGAGGATTTTACATTTCCTTCGACCTGGAATCTCGCCAGACGGTAAGGTATCAACTGGTCGATATGATGGGTCGACAAATTGCGGCTGAGGATCTTAAGGAGGTTCTCGATCAGACCTATCAGGTAGAAGCCCACAGTATCAGCAGCGGTGCATACATTGTGAGGTTAGTGATAGACCGAACGTGTTATACCGAAAAGATTTTTTTCACTCCGTAACAAAAAAATGTCATCCAAATTATCGGATGACACTTGTTAGTTGGAAGCGCCTGCCTGACCGAACTTATGAGGTGAGTTTGGATGGCTCTGGAATTCGTTCGGGTGGGCTGCTTACTTCTCCATAAGACTCTTTAGATAAGCGATGCTTTGTGGCACCTGAGTGATTACACGGCTGCTTTCATCTTCAATGAAGTAGTGCTTGATGCCGATCTTCTTTGCTTCCTTGATAATATTTGGAATATCTATTTCACCAGTGCCAAGGGCAACGTCATTTTCCTGTGATGTTCCGCCGGTTAGGTCTTTAGGGGTTCCTTTCTTCAGATCCTTCACGTGAAGCAGCTTCCAACGGTTGCCATATTTCTTCAGGAGAGCTACCGGATCACCTCCGCCAAAATGAGTCCAAAGGATATCCATTTCGAAAGACACATACTCGGGATTAGTATTTACAATTAGGTAATCCATCAACGTGCCTTTTTCGTGAGGTTGAAATTCATACCCGTGGACGTGATAACAGAATGTAATACCGTTCTCTTTCAGGACTTTTCCAGCGGCATTGAAATCCTCAACTGCTTTCTTCGCATTGTCAAGGTTGAAGTTTGCCTTTTGGTGTGGTATCCATGCAACCATCAGGTATGATGCGCCCAAAGCTTTAGCCATGTTAGCCGCAGCCTGCGGATCCTTTACCAGCGACTCATAGCTTGTGCCGGTGGAGGGAATACTTATACCCCGTTCGTTGCAGAGTTTCTTGAATTCTTCAGGAGGCATCTGTCCTCCACCTCCTTCGATCTCTGTAATACCCATGCTCTTAATGGTATCAAGCGTAGCTGCAATTCCCTTTGGAAAGCTCTTTCTGAAAGTATAGGCTTGAACAGCAAATGGAAACGTGTATAATTCTTTTCCCTTTTGTGCCAACGCTGATCCGATATCGGTCATCAACACGATTATAAAAACAACAAGATATTTTCTCATGCTAAGTTTGTTTGGTTGTACTTGATTTTTTTTCTTTCGATCTCTTATAGATTCTTTTTCTTGAGCTCATCAACGGCATGGTTAGCTGCTCTTGCCGTAATTGCCATATATGTCAATGTCGGATTTTGTGTTCCCGTCGACGTCATGCACGCACCATCAGTAACAAATACATTTTTACAGGCATGAAGTTGATTCCAGGCGTTGAGCAGCGAGGTTTTTGTATCGCGTCCCATTCTAACTCCACCCATTTCGTGGATATCTGACCCTGGAGGTGACTTGGAATCATTCGCGCGGATATTGATAAATCCTGCCTTCTCAAACATATCCTTACACTGCTCCATATAATCAGCGACCATCTTGTCATCGTTCTCACTCCATTCACATGAAATAACGAGCTGTGGAATTCCATACTTGTCTTTCAATTCAGTGTGAAGACGAACGTGATTTTTTTCCAATGGAACACATTCTCCCATCATCCAGCTGCTAATGGACCAATTCCTCAGTTCCGGATGAAGCAAGTTCTCCCTCAGTTGGTCTCCAATCACACTTGTATCGCCGGAACGACCTCGTCCTCCACCAATTCCAATTGCATACCCTCTGAGGAAATCCATTTCCTGTTTACGAATATTTCTGAACCTTGGAATATAGCTGTGACTGGGATTGCGTCCATCCGTCATTTTATCCTTGAACCCTTCGTACTCGGCATTAGCTCTACCTCTATAATTATGCCATGAAATGTATTTGCCGAGTAATCCACTATCATTTCCCAGTCCATTCGGGAACCTCGTCGATTTAGAATTCAGCAAAATAGCATTGGAGTTCAGTGCCGATGCATTTACGAAAATGACCTTGGCGTAAAATTCCATCATTTCCATCGTCGTTCCGTCAATGATCTTTACGCCCGTCGCACGCCCCTTTTTCTCGTCATATATAATAGAGTGGACCACCGCATGGGGCCGAACGGTAAGATTGCCAGTCTTCAATGCCCATGGTAAAGTCGATGCATTGCTGCTGAAGTACGCTCCAAACTGGCATCCTCTGTTACAGGCCGCCTGATTTTGACATTTATGCCTTCCCTGTTCATTGTGAATTTTTTGAGGGTCGGTGATATGAGCACACCGGGCGTGAATTAAATGGCGATCGTTATAATTCTTTTGAATCGTTTCCTTGAAATAGTTTTCTATACAACTCATTTCGAAAGGCGGCATACACTCGCTGTCGGGCAACTCTGGCAGACCGTCCTTGTTTCCGGCAATACCTGCGAACTTCTCGACGTATGCATACCATGGTTCTATATCTTTATAACGGATGGGCCAGTCAACAGCGAATCCATCTCTGACCGGACCCTCATAATCAAAGTCACTCCATCGTTGAGTCTGGCGTGCCCACATTAGTGATTTACCACCGAGATGATATCCACGCACCCAGCGAAAGGGTTTTTCCTCAACGAAAGGTTGTTCATCATCCTTTATAGCCCACTGCATGGTTTCTTCCCGCATGAATCGCGCAAATTGAAAGTCTTTGCGTTTTTCAAGGGGCACGGTACCCCTATACTCAAACTGCCACGGAGCCTTACCAGCTGACGGATAATCCTTGACGTGTTTTACATCACGCCCTCTTTCGAGAATGAGCGTCTTTAGTCCTTTATCGCAAAGTTCTTTTGCGGCCCATCCCCCGCTGGCGCCTGAACCTATTACGATAGCATCGTAGGTCCTTTTTTTAGCTGAATCAATTAAGAAGTTTGCCATAGATCAAGCGTTTACATCCACACAACCATAATAATGACCAGGAACTACTTTGTAATGCAGATAGTCAAGCATTACTTCTTTAGAAGTGTTAAACCCCCTGATCGTTTCCGATTTGATGAGGTCGAAGAAGTCCTTTTCACTCTTGTCTCCTGACGTCGAAAATGTCAGAAGCAGTTCCTGTCGCTGTTGTTGATCACAGCCAGAAAACGTTTTACTATACTTACTTTGAGAATTGTTATCCAGCTTTTGCAGTTGATTCTTTATGTTCGTCTGAACATCCTGATCATAACAATCCTGAAAAAGCTTTTGAAGGAATTTGTCTACTCCAACGCTTAAGGCACCGATAGAATTGCCTGCAGGAATAACGGTATCCGCCACACTTGCCAGCAGATCCTGTTCAGTCAAAGTGAATGAGCTATGAGGGATGACGAGCTTGTCCGGGCTCCATCCTTCCGCCCAGGCAGGCAGGGAGATCAATGCTCCCGACGCTGCCATCAACGTTTTTAATGAATCGCGCCTGTTCATAACAATGGCAAAAGTTTATGTTGATACTTTAAGTCAACTTAATGATAAGGTATCAAACAACTGCTAGCCGGGAAAGATAAATTTTATGAACGCCCTTTACGGGAGGGTATAAGGTATAGGGTATAGGGTATAAGGGGCTCTTCCCGCAGGCATGACTTGTTTCGGATATTGAATTTGATGCCTATATTGATAACGCTGATCTTTAATTTTCCTCTCAACATGAATAAGTGGTGCGTCCTCATCCTCCTGCTGATCTCCATCAATACAAGCTACAGCCAACGGCCGCGTTTTAAGGCTGCCGCATTTTATTCCACCAAGGGAGAAATGGATCATATCAATTTCGCGCGCGACGCACTCTATTTTTTCGCACTTATAGCAGAACAACAGAACTTCACTTTTGATGCAACAGCTGATTGGACCAATCTGAACGGCGACTATTTAGCAAACTATGACGTAGTGATATGGCTCAACGATTTTCCTCACAGTGACGAGGAACGGGAGGCGTTTGAACGATACATCAATCAAGGCGGTGCCTGGCTGGGCTGCCACGTTTCGGCATTTAATCTCCCGGATTCGAAGTGGAAATGGTTCAACACTTTTCTTGGCGGCGCTTACTTCCATTCGAACAATTGGCCACCATTACCCGCAAAAGTAATTGTAGAGGACCGCAATCACCCCGTAACCAAAAGGCTTCCTGAGTCATACATCTCACCAACTGGTGAATGGTATCAATGGAAACCTAGCCCCAGGGAAAACAAAGATGTTAAGGTATTAATGTCACTGGCTGCGGAAAACTATCCGCTTGGTCTAAAGAGTACCATCACTGGCGGCGACACACCAGTCGTGTGGACCAATACCAAATTCAAGATGTTATATATGAACATGGGTCACAGTAACAAGATCTTTTCAAACTACGACCAGAATAACATGATAACGGATGCGATACTTTGGCTAGGCGGAGCATGGCGAAAGGAGGTAACAAAGTGACGCCCGCAAAAACTTTAATACTGATCGCATTAATATCAGCAAGCAGTACGCTGGTCGCCCAAAAGCCTTTGTTCAAGGTCCTCGCTTTTCACAGCACACGAGTTGAACGTGATCACGTCGATTTCTCGAAAGACCTGCGGGCTTTTTTTGCCACTCTTGCTGACGAGAAAAATTTTACATTCGATGTGACCACAGATTGGACTAATCTGAATGACACGTTACTTCGAAATTATCAGGTAGTGATGTGGATCAATGACTTTCCACATACAGAGCAGCAAAGAAGGTCCTTCGAAAAGTACATGCAAAACGGCGGAGGCTGGATTGGTTTTCATGTGGCCGGTTATAACGATAAGACCACACGCTGGCCGTGGTTTGTCGATTTTCTTGGCGGTTCGGTTTTTTATACCAACAATTGGCCTCCTCTCGCGGCAAGAATTGTTGTCGACGACCCCTCCCATCCGGTAACGCAACGAACTCCTGCGGCGTTTGCCTCACCTGTCAATGAATGGTATCAATGGAAACCTAGTCCCAGGGAAAACAAATCGGTGAAAGTCCTGGCTACACTCGATCCTTTGAACTATCCTCTGGGAATAAAAGACATCATCACAGGCGGCGATACGCCGGTGGTCTGGACGAATACGAAATACCGCATGATATATCTTAACATGGGTCACGGAGACCTTGTGATGTCAGACTTTATACAAAACCAGCTGATTGAAGATGCGCTGCTTTGGATAGGAACTAGCGCGAAACCAGGACATATTATCATCCAAGACGAACCTAATAAATCAACAATCAACAATCAACAATCAACAATCAACAATCGAGAGTATCCAGAAATGATTGAAGTTACGGGAGGATCGTTTGTTATGGGCGATGAATCAGGTGACAAGGATGAAAAGCCTGCACACGAAGTGTTTGTAAAAACATTCAGTATAGCAAAGACCGAGGCAACGGTCCGGCAATGGAAGGCGTTTTGCACAGCGACAAAACGTACAATGCCTGAGGCACCATGGTTTGGATTAAAAGACGATCATCCCATCGTGAATATAAGCTGGGACGACGCCGTCGCCTACTGCGCATGGTTAAGTACAAAGTATAAGAAAAACTACCGGTTGCCCAATGAAGCAGAGTGGGAATTTGCGGCTCGTGGCGGCGTAAAAGGTAAAGGTTATGCTTACAGCGGCGCAAAGACGCCCGACAGCATTGCTTGGTTTTCCAGCCGCAGCAACGGCACTATGCCAGTAGCCCAGAAGTTGCCCAATGAACTGGGACTCTACGACATGACCGGAAATGTCTGGGAGTGGTGCAGCGATTGGTACGATGCCACATATTATGCGCTTAACGTCAAGGACAATCCTCCAGGCCCGTCCCGAGTGCCCGGGAGTAAGTTCTATTCATTACGAGGTGGCGCGTGGGACATAGGAGCGCGAAACAGCAGGAACTCTTATCGAAATCCACTCTCCCCGACTTCGCGCAATCATAACAAAGGATTTCGTGTTGCCAGCAGCGACTAATAGCCGCCAGGACGGATCTCTACTCAACCTTTAGTATAAGCACGATTTTGTCCAGGCGAGTACCTCTATCAGTTTCTTTGGCAAAGAACGTGAGCTCATAATAATATCTGCTTTTATCCTCGTAAGCGTCCCTGGTCTCCACTATCGCACATCCTCTGTATTCGACCGTAACATCTTTTTTCACCTTGCCGGTAACAGGATGAGGTTGGGTGCTGCGGATAGTGTCGCCTTTGCATCCATCAAACTGAAGACCCAATCGATCATAAAAAACATTGGAGAACAAAGTATCCTCGTTAAACACCAATGGTTCCGCAAAGTAAAACTCCAGCATATTTACCGTCTTGCTTTCAGGTGGGCCACTTATCCGTATCGAAATACCGCCGGGTCTATGAATAGTGCTTTCAGCAGTGCCCAGCGAATCTTTGATTTGTTTCTTATTCTTAACACCTAATACTCTTTTGATGTCATGGAACCCCATACTTCGGTAAATGGGAGCCGCACATTTTGGGCACGGCTTTATGCTACCTACGTCCTTTATTGTCCGGGTTCTTCCGCCACACATCTGCAACCCGGCACAGTTCGATCGGTCGTGATATATGGCCGTAGATTGAAGACAGACGTAATGCTTTTTTTCTGTATTTTTTTTCTGCGCATACGATACGTGCATTGAAAACACCAAAAGGGCTAATAGGAGAAATCTTTTCATCATAATGTCGCGTCTCAGTGTAATTCAATCTATAATAAGTTCCATTTTCACATCGGCAGTTTCAAACGGACTGTCTTTCATTTCGACGTAGCGGAATCCGTAGCGTTCATAAAGTTTAAGCGCCGCTAACAGCTGGTGGTTAGAAAACAACTCTACTTTTTTGGCTTTTACCTCCCTGGCCTTTGCAAGACAAACTTCGATCAGCAGTTTGCTTATCCCCTTGCCTTGCCATTCTCCGGCGACAGACATCTTTGCAAGCTCAAAGACCCCATCATGCTCTTTCATAAGAGCTGACGAACCGATGATTACCGAATCGTGCTTTGCAAGCCATATATAACCACCCTTGTCTATGATTGTTCCTCTGGGATCATTAAGTACCATCAGGTCAGGCTCTTCCGTAAGATTATACTTGTCAAGCCATTCGAGGTTTAGATTCCGGAAAGCATCGTGATACCGGTCTTCGTATTCAATAATGTCGACGTTCATTCTCTGATAAAATTACTGGACGAACCTAATAAATTATTGTCATTCCACCCCCGGCTCCACCCCCTGGCCCCCTTCAGGGGGAATTAAGAAATCAGCTTTAGGAAGGGTATTCAAGTCCCCTTACGGGGATTTAGGGGTGGCGGTTAGAAAAAACAATCAACAATCAACACTCAAGGATTTTCTGCAAATGAAATCCTTATGCCTTATACCCTATGCCCTATACCCTCAGCTCCTGCGGAATGCCGTCAACGACATACCCACCTGCCTACCCCAGATCCTTCTAAGGTGCCTGACGCTTTGAAAGCCGCAGAGGCTGGAGATCTTTTCCATAGTATAAGATTTATTGTGGATGAGCGTGCGCGCCAGTTCCACCTTAACAGCGTTCTTGAATTCGATGATGGTATGTCCTGTTGCACTCTTGAAAGACCGCGTAAGAGTTCGCACACTTGTATTTCCGATAGCAGCAAGTTCTTCCAGTCCCGGGTTTTTCGCAGGATTTGATATAATGTAATCCTGGACCTTATGTACCGATGGATTAAAATGTGTTCTGTAGTCGAGATAGATGGTTTGTTGATGGTCCATGTTATTACGCCGCATGTACACCACTATTTCTCGGGCTACTTTGGCGGGAAGTACAGGGCCGTGTTGTGCTTCAAGGATCGACAATGCCATATCGATACCAGACGTCATGCCGGCGCTGGAGAATATGTTACCATCCTGGACGTATAGGGTATCCGTTTGGACATTGGCCATCGGGAAATGCTGTGTCATGTAGTCTATACACTTCCAATGCGATGTACATTTTTTTCTGTCAAGCAACCCCGAAGCAGCTAGGACCAAAGCGCCACTGCAAACACTCGCAATCTGAACTCCTATTGCGAGATTGTCCCGCAGCCACGGCGTTATGGTTTTTATATCAGCACTAAAGACGCCCTCCGTGAAACTCCTGAAGTCCATTCCAGGTATAAAAATAAAATCACCTTTCTTTAGACTTATGTCCTCAAAGTGTTTCAGTTCGCCCAGCCCGAGGCCCTGTTCTGACATCACATGCTTGCCAACGCCACAGAACGTCACCTTGTATGGAGCAGACCCAAGTTTCGAAGCTTCATAAAACACTTGTACCGGTCCCGCGAGGTCCATCAAGTGAACCCGCGGAAACAATAAGAAACAAACGACAGTCTCAGCCTGCATAGGGTATGATAGTCAAATAGAGGACATTTAAGGCCAAATCTTCATGGCATCACTTTCAGTCATTAATTTAACGAATGTTTTCAAAAAGTACGTTATTCCAATTACATAAGGACAAATCAGGTCAAAAAAAATTTTGCGTGTACACATATGAAATATTGTTATCAAACATTGTCATGCATCCTGTTCATGGGTGCAATGTTCTTGCTAATGGTTCGCGCGGAAGCGCAGCAAAAGGACAGATATTCCGTCGCCATATTTCTCTATGACGGCGTGGAGCTACTTGATTTTGCCGGGCCCGGAGAGGTGTTCAGTGCTTCAGGTTTCCAGGTTTACACAATGTCGGTGGATGCCAAAGAGATCCTATCACAAGGATTCGTTACCGTGAAGCCACAATATTCTGTCGAGAATGCTCCCAAGCCGGATATTGTCGTCTTTCCTGGTGGCGGGGCAGGCGCACCTTCCCGAGATCCGCGCGTCCTTGATTGGCTTAAGTCCAATGTCTCCACCGGTACGATGGCCATGTCGGTATGTACCGGAGCACAAATACTTGCAAAGGCCGGTCTGCTGGAGGGATATAACGTCACTACATTCCACAATTTTATTGATGGCTTGCAGGCCATGCTTCCTAATTCAAAGGTATTGCGTGACACACGTTTCGTTGACAACGGAATTGTAGTTACAACTGCAGGGGTATCCGCCGGAATTGATGGAGCCCTTCACCTTGTGTCACGGATAAAAGGTCTCGAGGCCGCTAAAGCCACGGCATATTATATGGAGTACGACAAATGGAAACCGGAAGAAGGACGGATCGACTACGAAAATGAAACCCTGGAAAACCTGAAAACCGGCGCTACCCTTGACAAAGAAAATAAATCACCAAAAGGAGCGATTGGAACTTCGTCCGTTCCTTTTGAGGGTGAAATAATAAACCTCGCGTCCACCATGATTAGCAAAGGTGACTACAACGCTGCGCTGAAGGTTCTTGAAGCCGGCATTAAGTGGTATCCAAATTCTTTCGTCTGTTACCGCGAATTATCGAGAGTATATTCGAAACTAGGTAAACCCGCGCCGCCCAATGAAGAAACCTTCGTCAAGTTGATTGAGGAAGGGAAGGCAGATGAAGCCGCAGCCGTTTATGAAAAAACACAACGCCAGTTTCCGGGCTGGATACTGTTTGAGGGAGAAAACATCAATATGATCGGCTACCACATTATGGCAAAAGGTAATTATGATTATGCCATTAAAGTGTTTCAGTTAAATGCAAAAGCATTTCCGAAGTCGGCCAACGCTTTCGACAGCCTCGGTGAAGCATACATGAAAGGGGGTTATAAAAAGGAGGCCATCGAAAATTACCAGAAGTCCCTTGAAATGAATCCCTCAAATCATAACGCAAAAGAAATGCTGGCAAAGCTCCAGTGAATTTTCTAAAAGAACCTCATCAATTTATCACAACAATAAAGGCAGGAACACTCCTGCCTTTTACTTTTACACACAACTGAGCCTAGCCTATTTTTGTTTAACTGCTCTTATTACGCTATTGCCACTTTCCGTGATGAACACATTGCCGTCGGAGTCGACAGCTACTCCCTGAGGCGAGGATAACCTGGCTTCAACTGCAAGTCCGCCGTCTCCACTGTAACCGGCTACTCCTGCTGTACCTGCCAAGGTGTTTATGATGCCCGTCGATGTAGTGATCTTGCGGATCACGTGGCTTCCCTGGTCAGCGATGTAAACATCTCCAACATTATCTACTGCTACCCGCGACGGGGCATAAAGTTTCGCCAGGATCGCCTGCTTGCCATCGCCGTCATAACCCCATTGACCAGTACCTGCAAGTGTTGTAATGATTCCCGTCGAGGCATCGACCTTTCTTATCGCGTTGTTTCCGGAATCAACGATATAGAGATTCCCCGCGTCATCAACGGTAACACCCTGAGGCGTATGAAGGTGTGCCTCAATAGCCGGACCGTTGTCGCCAGCGAAACCTGTATGATCAGGGCCGCTTCCTGCCACGGTTGTAATGATCCCAGTTCCGGCAGCTATCTTCCTGAGAACAGCGTTCTGGGAATCTACGACATAGATATTGTTGTCCTTGTCCACCGCTACATCATAAGGACCATACAGGTGCGCCGCTGTTGCAAGGCCGCCGTCACCCTTGTATCCATAGCTGTTTGGGTTTCCTGCGATGGTCGTAATTATTCCTGTTGACGCTGTTACTTTTCTCACAATGTTGTTGCCTGTGTCGGAAATATAAACGTTGCCGGCTGCGTCAACGGCTACTCCATAGGGCACTCTCAGGTGCGCTTCTATCGCGGGGCCTCCATCGCCTTTTGAGGGTGTGGGATCATTTACATTGAACCCTAGAAACGTACCTGCAACGGTTGAGATAGTGCCGGACGTGCGATCAATCTTACGTACAACATTTGCAGCGCCATCAACAAAGTATATGTTGCCTGATTGATCTACGGTGATACCGGTAATAAATCCAAGGTTAGCAGACAATGCAGGTCCACCATCGCCGTCATAATCAAAGTCGCCAGCGATTCCAGCGATAGTAGTAATGTTACCCGGAACTACGGAAGGTTCAGGATCGGATTCCGAACACGCCAATACCGACAAGAATGCTACAGGTAACGCGGTCTTTAAGAGTCTTCTCCCGAAAACTAATGATGCGGTCATGATTTCCATTTTTAAGCGATTTATTACCGCCATAATGCAGGCATCCCTAAAAGATACAGCCGGGGAAAAAATTTAATTTTAGGATGTTACGCGGACAATTGAAACAGCGCCAACTTAGGGGACCGGACAGGCTAGTTGAAGAGCTTTTTTGGCAGGGACTTGATCTCCTCAAGCACGAGATTTCGATAAAACAGTTCGGCGCCTTCCGATTGAAGTTGGATCTTTCCATTTGTCAGCGGCAATTCCCTGTCACCTTCTGCTTGTCTTGAATTAAAGAGTATCATTGTTACCTGATCATTGACAACATGAATACTTGTATCACCAAAACAGTACAAGTCAATGACATTCCACTGTCCTGTTGGTTTTTCAGCATCGGGGTTCTTCGTGCAGTTCCTTCCATTCGGTCCCTTCTCGCTAAAAGCCAACAACGGACTGCCTGGAGTATAAACGAATTTTTTATCGCCTGCTTTTACGGCGGGGACGTCGGCAATACCACCTGCTACGCCCCAGTAATCGCCACAATCACCTTCCTGAATTTGAAATTCCTGTGATCGCATCCAAAATCCTCCGTCTGCGCCATGGTTGCCAACTGCGTGATACAGCAATCCACTGTCTCTTTTGTCGTTGCGTTTTGGATGCCACTTCAACTTTCCCCACTTGAACTCAAGCCGCAAGTGATAATTCTTGTATTCGCGGGTAGTTGAAATTCCCCCAAAGCGTTCGCCGGAAACACGCAGAGCAGGTTTTCCGTCTACGTTTACCACAGAAAAGACTTTTAGTAGGTCGTTATTGAGACCTAGGGGTTCGCCTGCAAATTTTTTAGAGATAGTATCATATGCACTTCCAATATAAACATCCCACCCTGTGAGATCTTTACCATTGAACAGGGACATGGTGCGAAAAGCGGGTTTGATTGAACCCGTACAAAATAGGGCGACAACAGCAATTAAAAGAATCGTCGGCTGTCTCATAGTGACTGGAACTTGTCCAAACAAGTTAGAACTTTTTTCAAGACATCGCGACTGAAATTTGAATACCTTATTACTCACACGTAAAATCGATTGTATCTTCTGTCCAATGACATCCTCGTGCAATTGAAATAATTGGATTTTAACGCCGATATCAAGTTACCTGAATGATCTTTTCCATAGTTAGGCCTTTGTGAAATATCTATATTAGGATGTTGGCTTGAAATACGAAATCATAAAAAAACATTTTATGAAAACATTACCACTGGGATCTCTGGGAATTTATGCCTCACAACTTGGACTTGGTTGTATGGGAATGTCTGAATTCTATGGGTCTTTTGATGATAACGAATCAATCCGTGTAATACATCGCGCCAATGATCTCGGCATAAACTTCTTCGACACCGCGGATGCCTACGGCCCACATAAGAATGAAGTGCTTGTGGGAAAAGCATTGAAGGGTAGACGTGACAAAGTAACCTTGGCTACGAAGTTTGGAATCGTACGCGATGCAAACGATCCATCCAGGCGTAGCATCAATGGTAAACCAGAATATGTCCGCTCATCATGTGACGCGAGTTTGCAACGGCTCGGAGTAGATGTCATTGATCTTTATTATCTGCACAGAAAAGATGGTGACACGCCTATCGAAGAAACAGTAGAAGCAATGGCCGGGCTTGTTAAAGTCGGCAAGATACGTGCAATCGGTTTGTCAGAGGTTTCACCAGCGACATTGCGCAAGGCGCACGCTGTTCATCCAATTACTGCACTTCAGACTGAATATTCTCTTTGGAGCCGCGAACCCGAAGACGAACTCCTGAACGTGTGCAAAGAATTGAAAATTGCTTTCGTCGCTTATTCTCCGTTAGGTCGTGGATTCCTCACCGGCCAGCTAAAGAAGTTCGAAGACTTTGAAGCCAATGACTGGCGGAGAAAAGCACCACGCTTTCAGGGCGAAAACTTTGATAAGAACCTGGCCTTGGTAAGGGAACTGGAAAACATCGCATCAAGAAAAGGGTATACCGCTTCGCAGATAGCCCTTGCGTGGGTACTGGCTGGTGGCGACAACATCTTTCCCATCCCCGGAACCAAAAGAATGAAGTACCTGGAAGAAAATGTTGCAGCAACAACAATAACACTCACACACGAAGAGCTTGAAGAACTCGATCGGATAGCTCCAAAAGGTGTTGCATCCGGTAATCGATATCCGAATGAGATGATGAAACTGGTTGGAGCCTAAGGATTCAAAATTTAGGTCTACGTTCCCAGAATTATTCAATAATTGGTAGAGGGATTGAGATGATGATGGTTCCGATGATCACACTGGTAAAGTTTTGTTTGATGCATCGGCTGTCTCATGAACAAAACGTGTTTAAACAAGTTACGTCTTTCGAAGACATTGAATGATTGTTTGTGCACTCGTGTGACGTCGCGTCAACCATATTGGGGGGTTTTAGCGTTTATGCGGTCGAATTGTCTACGAAAGCTTCACACTCATACAAGTGTTTTGTTTATATTTGAAACCAGTTGGCAAATTGTTGAAGGCTATTTTTTGTTCAAAGCCCCTCTCCCATCAACAATTCTGGAACCTTAGCATAATCGTTGGTTAATATATATATGCATTGTGATTTGTCCGCTTTGGTAAGAAGAGTAAGTTTTGTCTGCCTTTTTATCTCCCCTGCTTTGTTCGCGCAAGATTACCGACCGGGATATATTATTAAAAACAATATGGACTCGGTCAATGGATTTCTTGAGTACGGAACGGAAAAGAAGAATTCGAAATATTGCCAATTCCGCGACACACGGCGTGGCAAGACCACGAGGTTCTCGCCTCGGGAGCTACACGCATATGGCTTTTACGGCGATAGAGAATTCCAGTCGATGCAAATCCCCGGTGGTGAAACTGATGAAAAGGTATTTGTCAAAATTGTAGCCAAAGGTCCGCTACATCTTTATAAATATCAAAAGGTGTTCCTCGTAAGAAAAGATTCGTTGATGTTGCTGCCAACGCCTAAAAGCAAATTGATTGAGACTTCTCAAGGACAGCGATCGAAAGCGGATTCACGATATAAAGGACTTCTCAACTTCCTTATTGCAGATTGCAAAATGTCGGCTGATGAAACCGGCTACACGGAATCTGACATTACAAACCTTGTCAACAACTACAACCGGTGTAAGGGCGTGGAACCGATTTATAAAAAACCAAAACCTATTTTCAAGGTCAACTATAACATTTTTGCCGGTTATAACAGCTCTGAAATGTCAGTAGATCTCCATAATCCTTTTACGTTCAATAAAAGCAATACCGTAGTTGGAGGCATAGGTCTTGATCTTTCGTCACCAAGAATCTTTGACCGGATCTTTTTCACTGTCGACGCGTGGTATGTAAAAAACTTTTACCAGGGGTATTACCAGAGGCAGGAAGGAAGTGATATTCTTCATAATGATGTTCATGCTGAATTCACCTCTATAAAGATCCCCTTGGGATTTCGTTACAACTTTCTAAAAGATGTAAATACCCCTTACATTAAAGGCGGTCTCGTGGTAAATCATCTTACCAGTCATACTATAGAAACGATAGAAGAAAGACAAACCACATATGGACAGGTAGTCACTACAAAATCTCCTGGCGATGACAGTCTGCAAAAATCGCCAAAAGGAATTTGGTTTGGCGTTGGTTACAACCGAAAAATCACGAAGAACCTACAGCTCGCTATCGAATTTAGGTACGACCAGGGTGAGGGTTTTATCGGAACTTCCATTCAACAGTTCTCGAAAGTGAAGAATTACAATTTTTTGTTAGGCATAAGATTTTAATAAGATGAAAACGAGATTTTTCAATCTGGCAATACTGTTATTTTTCCTTGGTTGTACCAAAGAAGAGATCACGCCCAGAGAATTTCCCAGGGTAACCACCGTTGAGGCAGCAGATATCACAAGCGACGGAGTTACTTTTACAGGAGAAATTATATTCTCAAATGTTGAAGTAAAGGATCACGGATTTGTGTGGTCCGATATTCTTGGACCATTGGTATCTACTGCGAACAAAGTCTCCCTTGGCTCAAAGTCTGGAATCGGTCAATTCGAATCCAGATGCGACCGAAGTCTGGAAGCTGGAAAGAAATATTACGTGAGAGGTTATGCAATAAGCGAAGACTTCGTGGTATATGGGAACACGGTAGAATTTATGAGCCTTGGAAGTAAGGCGCCTGTGGTCAAGGATTTCTTTCCAACAACAGGCACATGGAGTGATACCGTCACCGTAGTGGGCGAAAATTTCAGTGACCAGAACAGAACTAATATTGTGAAGTTCGGCCAGCATACTGCAACTGTTATGCGATCGAATAAAGACACTTTGGTCGTGTATGTTCCTTACCAACTAAACACAGAGTCAAGCAATTTATCGGTGGCAATTTTCGGTAACGTGGCGAATCTTCCTTCAAAACAGTTCACATTGAAAGCGCCGGTCATAGAATCAATTTCACCGTCGGAAGGCGCACCCGGAAGCACGGTGACTCTGACAGGAAAATTTTTTAACGGGACTTCTACCAAAGTTTATTTTAACGGGATCGAAGGGACCGTGCAGTCAGGAACACAAAATGCCGTTGCTGTCAATGCCCCAGGTGGTCTTTCTCCGGGTGCCACAGAGGTAAAAGTCGTTACTGGATCCGGCTCCATGTTCGACATAACCTCATTCACGGTGAAACCACCGCAACTGCTACAGATATCTCCAACTAGCGGAGGAGAGGGCGACGAAATTACACTTACCGGCAATTTCTTTTCCCCGGCAAAAACTGACAATATCGTAACGTTTGGCAATTCGACTGCTGTTGTGACGTCAGCTAGTGTGAATGAACTGAAAGTCATTGTTCCTCCAAACGTTAATGCAATAAGCGCTGACGTGAAAGTAAAGATCGGAGATGTTGAAACTGATCCAGTTGGGTTTAGTTTCCTTGCCCCTGTCGTGGAGAGTTTCACTCCCACCTCGGGTTATGGAATTGTCGTCACGATCACGGGTAAAAACTTCAGAGCTGGCGGTTACAATAGTGTCTTCATTGGAGATTTACAATTGAACAATGCCTATGCGTCGTCATCTACGAAAATCGAGGCCAGTCTCTACGGAGTGACAACGTTCCATTTGGGAAAAGTGAAGGTAACATTCGAATCACAAGAAGGCGTTTCCGCCCAGGACTTCAAAATGAGTTGGGCCAGGCTCCCCGACATGCCAGATCCAAACAGCTATCCAACTGCAGTTTTGACAAACACTGCTAACGCCTACGTTGGTTTCGGAGAAGGAATCTTTAATAACGTGTGGAGATTGAATACCACTACAAAGGCTTGGACCAAAATGGCGAATTTTCCGGGGCAGTCACGGAATGGATTTGCAGCTTTCTCCGCAGGTTCAAAAGGATATGTGGGTGGCGGACAATTTAACTCGGTACTGAATGATTGGTGGGAGTATAATTTCAGCAATAATACCTGGACACAAAAGGCAAACTTATCAATGCCAGGAATGACACGAACTTCATTTGCTTATGAAGGAAGCGGATATGTGCTGAATTTTGAATCAGAAAATGCATCAAGCCTGTGGAGGTATAATCATTCTAACGACAGTTGGACGCTCGTTTCTATGGCACCATTCTCACTCGTTAGCGAACCTCGCTCTTTTATCGCTGATAATTTTGCATATGTCGCTGTAGAAGGGAATCTTTGGAAATACAACTTCGTAAACAACGTATGGTCGCTTGTGAGTTCACAGAATGACTCCCCAAGATTGTTCATGAATATAGGAGGAACAGCCTACGGTATTGGCTACTACAATGATCTGAAGAAGTTCAACTCAACCCAGAATACTTGGAGTTCTGAACCTACGCCCTTATCCTATGGACCCTCTGTACTTTTCTCAGTGAACGGACGGGGATACGCAATATATGGAGAATTGGTCTTTGAGTACGAACCATAACCGAAATCCCATGAGCCAGAAGAACATTGAGTGCCCTGGATTGTTTTAACCATTGGGCACACGCTTTTTCTTTTGCATTTCCCGGAAGTATTCAATAATCGGAGGAAGAATTGACACAAAGATGATCCCGAAAATAACGTAAGTGAAATTGTCTTTGATGATGGGTAATCCTCCGAAAAAATATCCAATAAACAGGAAGCTGGTCACCCACGCAATTCCACCCACAATATTGAACGTTGCAAATTTTCCATAAGTCATGGCACCAATGCCTGCGACAAATGGCGCAAACGTCCTTATTATCGGAATGAATCGCGCGTATATTATCGTCTTTCCACCGTGCCTCTCATAGAACTCGTGTGTTTTGTTGAGATATTCCATCTTGAGGAATTTATAGTGCCCGCTGAACGCCTTTACACCAACGAATTTTCCGACATGATAATTAACCAGGTCGCCGAGAATAGCCGCAACGATCAGCAAACCCCACATGAACATGATGTTCAAACCTGACTCAGGCTTTGCTATAATTGCGCCCGCAGCAAAAAGCAATGAATCGCCCGGAAGAAACGGAGTGACCACCAGCCCTGTCTCAGCAAAAATGATAAGAAAAAGAATCAGGTAAGTCCAGGTTTGATAGTCATTTACAATTTCTACCAAATGCTGGTCTATGTGCAAAATGAAGTCAATCAGAGCCTTTATCAGTTCCATGTTTATCGTGATGAGTGGGCAAAAATAAGGAACTTCGGGAGATTACACTAAGAGGAAATAAGGTATAAAGTAGAAGGTGTAAGGCAGCTTACTGCTCAAAACTCCTATCTCCTTCACAGCCGTCGTTTAAAAAATACTGTAATGCCTCTAGTCATTTAGGACGAAGATCACTATTCGTCCTATTGAATATCAAATTTTCGAGTGAATATTTCCTTCATCGATTGTTCCGCATCTTTCGTGATGTCTCGATCGAATAATCGATTGAGATTATTGCCCGCAAGATCTTCCAGTCTTTTTTCACACTCAATTACATACGTGCCCTTACTCCAGGACGACTCAGGGGTGAATTCAAGAACGGCCTCTTCGTTCTTAAGTTCTATTTGACCATTGACGGGAGTTCCATCTGCAGAAAGTATTCGCATAGCTTCACTCGACAAGATGCGGTCGAGTGATTCATTAAAGAGAATGATTAACGGATCGGTGGTGTTTGGATTCGGAGTCTTAAGCGACCATCGTTTGAGATCAGGCCGAATACTATCACGTGCAGCAACAAAAAAGTTTTTGCTAAAGTCTTCCGCAATCACCACGGCACGGGTATCTGCCCATCCGGAATTAACGATGAGTGTGTACGAAGTCGCGTGAACTAACGGTACTCCTAGCTTCTGATTCGGCTGCAAGTCTCGCTTTATCCTCCCTGGATCAAGCCACAACGTTAGAAGGGTATAATCCTTGTTCCAAAGCTCGGGTTGAAGGTCGAGGAACGTGCCCCAAACCGTGTCCGTTCCATTTTTTAATAAGGTGATATACTTCAGCGCCTGACCTTCCCGCATCGGATGAGAAAATTCAAAATAGAACTTAAGTAGATTTTCGGGTAAGGTGTCCTGCGTAGGATAGATTGCGGTCAACGCCGGGAGATCTGTATGAATGGGCATGGGGATTTCAATCTTGCCAATTGTCTTACCAGCAACGCTTACCTCATACGTCAATCCGGATGTAAATGGGATAAGGGGTTTAAAGATAATTCCATCTTCTGCCTGCTGATAGTCACCCAGAATAGCAGTACGGCTCTGCGAACTGGAAAGGTAGACACGAAGTGAATTGTTTATTGAATCTGGAGGAACTTCCGTAAGATAAACGGAGGGAATGATCAGCCCGTTTGCGCGCTCATTCTCCCAAACTATATCAAGATTTATGGATCCTTCTTTTCGCCCTGAGCAGGCCAGGATAAATATTAGACAGGTTTGGATCCAAAGACGACAATTAAAAAAAAGGATCAGACCCTTGTTGTTCTTGAGTCTGATCCTTTGATGTTTCAGAACCATCTGTCGCCCGTGCTCCAGAGATCAAGATCGCCGTTGGCCTTGCGTTGCAATACTAACACCTGGCTATCATCAAGTTTATCAAGATGTAATACATTCACCATTGGCAGTGTTACAAAACTCACACCGGCAGTTGCATAACTTTCGGCAACAGGTTCCGTGAGTGAGCCTTCATAACTTTCGAGGTTCTTGTATTTCACTCTCATCACAGGACGGCTGGAGTTTGCCATCAGCAGGAAAGAGTCGTCGCCTTTTTTCATTGTAATAATATCCAGCGGCGAATTACCTGCTCCGAACTCACCAACTGTTCTGCCTTTCACATGAGTTCCAGGTTTCATTTCATCCAATGGGAAAAGTACCAACGGGGTGCAGGTAAAGCTTGCAACAAGATACTTCTTGCCATTCAACTGTGCGGTCGTAAATGTTCTGATTGGCGCGTATGTTTCAAAGCGGCCGTGAGCGGCATGATATATCTCTAATGAAGATTGATCTTGTTTGTTCGCGAACGGGAACGGAATGGATCTGAATGTCGAGCTAAACTCCTGGTTTGATAGTCCACTGACATACACCTTTCCATCCGCATAGCCAAGGTCCGTAACGGACGAAACCCTAAGCGGTCTTCCGCGTTGATCTTTGGCATCTTCCGCTGGCGCGTTGTTAATGGAAACTGAGCTATAAGAAACATCCTTCAAGCTTACCGGCAATATCTTATCGCCTTCAATTGTCAACAGCACCGTTGAATTGTCCGCTGCCTGAACTGCGAAATAGATCTTCTTTGAAACCGGATTAACTGCGACATCCAGTATACTGATGTTCTTTGCTTCCGTTCCCAGTACGGCTGCAATTTTCTGATCCACATTTTTAACGTCGACTGCGGCTGCCTTATCCAGGTTTGTTTTGTCTTTAGTGTCGATAGCGAACACCGACGCACTTTTTGAATCGCCAATAAAGAGGATACCATCTGGACCAAAAGCCAGTGCATTGATGTTCTGGATCGCCGGAGTACCATTGATAAAACCGGTGGGAGGAGCATTGCGATGCGTGCTGGCCGTCAAAAGCAAAGCCGAAAGGCCAACAGCGAGGAGGTAATATGATTTTTTCATTTTTATGATTTGAATTGGATATATTTTTTGATCGGGCATTGAAAATACAGAAATGGTTGGTGGATTCATAAGGGTTTTACGCAGGTGGAATTCCCGGCCAGACGGTTGCAGGTCTGCTACGGATGAATCCCTCCAGTGAGGCGCCAAACGACACCTACGCATCCACTACGACAGTGCCGTTAGCGACGTAACGTTGGTAGCAACCAAGTGACAACTGAACACAAATCCCGTGGGGATATCGGTAGCCTCGAAACAAATTTCACAGAGTTGTTATATTTGGTGCAGTTTACATTCATAAAAATCAAGACAAATAATGAAGAAGAAAATCTATGTGGGACTTGGCCTCGTCCTGGTCGCTATCATCGCGTATGCGGCATACTCAGCCTTTTTCAGCCGCAGGGTGAGCCCCACTCAAACTACCGAGTTCAGCCATGAAGGGGTAGACATAAAAGTCACTTATTGCCGTCCGAGCAAAAAAGGACGCGTCATATTTGGTGAAGATAATTCAGGTGCATTGCTTCCATATGGAAAATATTGGCGATTAGGTGCAAACGAATCGACAGAAATCAGTTTTAGTGAGAACGTTGTATTTGGTGGCAAACCTGTAAGTGCCGGAACGTATCGCATGTATGCGGTACCCAGCGCACAAACGTGGATGGTAGTCCTTAATAGTCAATTGGGTACATGGGGAAGTGAACCGCCGGATCCGTCCCTGGATGTTTTAGCCGTCGAAGTTCCCTCTTCTCAAGCACCATCAGAAGCCGAACAATTCACAATAAATTTTGGAAACATCGGTCCGGCTACGACGATGGATTTAGTTTGGGACAAGACAATGGTAAGCGTGCCGATTACTATTCAATAACGTACCACGAATAACTTTCCGGCGCCAGCGTGACGGGCAAAGCAATTTCAAAATTCCGGCTCAGCTGAAAATCTTTTCCGCCGGAATCTTTCTCTTTTACCCTGGCTACTTTTGTCAATCCGGAATAGTAAAGGGGAATACTTATTGTCTTTTCCATTTTTTCCTTCGTCGGATTGTAGACCATAAGCAAAGCCTTTTGTTTTAGCCCGGGGTTCACATGCAAAATCCCATCCCAGTCGCGGCCATCCGCCCTGCGCAAATGAATAATATCGGAGTTGAGGATAAGTCTGTATTTCTTATACCATTCTATCGTTTCGGTCACGACCTTTTTTGTAGCTTCAGTGTCATACAACCGTGGCCCGCGGTAACATGCTTGTACACCGGCACCATAATATTGTATCATGAGTTGTTCATAGTCCTTAAGATGTTCATGCAACGGCTCGAGTATTGCTTCCGGACCTCCTCCCTGATATTTCGTGAGCGGCACAAAACCCCAACTCATCGACGGCGTTTTTTCCCACGTTCCATCGTAGATATTCTGACGATTCAGGATCTTCTGCTGATCTCGTGAAAGCGAAAAATTTACTTCCCTATATCCAATTGCTATCTTGTTTGTGCCATCGAAGAAATACCAGTCTGGCGCATTAATGTAGACGCCACGCTCATTTAACCAATGGTAAAGTTCTTTCTGCATCTCCATTTGTTTCCATTGTGAATCCTCAAGCCCTTTGTGGCCAGGATGTTTCGTAGATGCACAAACGTCACCCGGATAAGGCCCATCATTTTCCCATATGTCGAATCCAGTCTGTGTGTAGAAATATTTGATCTTGTCGCGGTAACGTAACCCCCAGTTACTGCCAAAGCAGGGAGCGTTTCCAAAAAATGCCCCACCGGGTTTGCCAGTCTTGGGATCGATCACATCGTCTTCATCGCTGATCCTCCGGCTACTGAAAAGCGTGTAGCTGCCAATGAGAATTCCCTTTCCGTGCGCATAGTCAGACAGTGATTTCCACCTACGAATGTTCATCGCCGACGTATCCTCCGTATTACAATGACTGCCAAAACTAAGTATGAGAGCCTCGTATCCCGTTACGGCACATTGATCGATCGCGGTTTTTACTTCATCATCATTCTTGCTGATCAGATGCATGAATATCGGATTCTGTGTCGTCCAGGGCGCGACCGTGCTGTACATCTCACGGATTGCCAATCCCCTTCGCTCACGATCATAACTATCCATTAGCAATTCGTGCGTTCTCACCGATTTAAATGATTCGCCCGGACGCAATTCAATACCGGATACTTTCTCAGGATATACTTCCAATAAAGCCGGTGTTTGATAATAATAATTTACTTGTGATGTATAAGTCGAATCTGTCTTCCAATGTGTAGTCTGATCACTTATGTCATAACGCATAGCATTATTAAATGCATAATTGGTCTCAACATAGATCCCATGTTGTTTTTTCATTTGCTCTGGTGTTCCAACTACGGCACTTTCTTCCTCCACCAATGCAAGTATCTCGTTCACAACTCCGTCGATTCTGACCATGCGATCGCTTTTATTCTCGACAGAGATCCACTTGACGAGCAGAGGCATTTTATCGAATAGTTCGTAATTCACTTTCACGACAACACCTTTCAGGTCGGGAATGGGGGAATCAAACACTAATGAAAGCATCTTCCCCCTAGCTTGTTTCGTATTTACGGCCCAGGTTTTACATTTCCAGTTGATAAATGGAGCAATGGGTTCGACCGAGAAACTCACAAATCTAAAATCGTTCGGTCCTTTCTTAAACTCGTCCACCCATGACGGAATCAAATAGGCTTGTTCTTTTTGACCGTGTAAACCCCCCACAGAATATTCAACACCGTTGAGTTTAACTCTGGCCTCAGATTTTACGGCACGCAACAATTGTTGTCCTGAAGTCATGTTCCGGTAATCAATGCATGCAATATTGGGCGCAATCCGAAAGGTCCGCTTTAACAAGCCATTAAAAAGTATAAGGTCTTTCCCCTCTGCCGATCTGTAGACGTTGGCATTCATTTCCGGCGGGTTGACCAACCAATCAGTCTTCGAAAGAGCATCGAGGCTATTGGTCCATTGCGGAAGCTTGGAAATATCCTGAGCAAATAGGCGTGGTGCTGTTATACAAAAAAGGAGCGCAAAAAAGGTTCTCATTAATGATCGTTATTGACCTGATGCCCTCAATTTAAATGGAATTTCCACACTACGGCTGCGATCTGTAAAATGAATTGACACCAACCAAAAGGGCCGCCTATTCGAACACAGCCCTGTTCATTATTGAACAAGACATATCGATCGACAGCCCCAACGACCCTTATAACCCTGTTTCATGCAATGGCATATTTTTTGGCCTATATGCAACCTTCCAGCAGAACCTGTCATCTTTATTAGACTAGCCCAACAGCCATGTTAAAAAACTATCTCCTCATTACCGTACGGAGCCTCCTCAAAAACAAGCTGTACATCTTTATCAATATCATCGGGATGGCAATCGCCATCGCCTGTTGTATCGTCGCTTATTTCAATTACGATTTCAATGCAACGTTCGACCAGAACCATTCAAACATATCCACGGTATACCGCGTGAATTCCGTGCGTGAGTTCCAGAAGGAGATTACTTCATATGGCTACGTACCTATTGCTCTTGGCAACGCCATCAAACAAAATATTGCCGATGTTGATGAAGTAATAAGATATGGCCCGGATGCCGGAAATTTCAGAATCGGAAGCGAACTCTTTAACACTGAATTCACTGAAGTAGATGCCGCCTTCTTCACGCTATTCACGTTCGATTTTATTGAAGGCAGTGGTGATCTCAGTGATAAAAGTAAAATATGCATTAGCGAAGAGTTAGCCGTCAAATATTTCGGGCAGGAAAAGGCACTGGGTAAGCCGATCACGCAGATGTTGGACAGCGGCCAAATGAGGGAATTTACGGTGGCGGGCGTATTCCGCCACCCACCGATAAACTCAAGCTTCCCGTCTGTTACTTATGTCAGTTATGAAAACTCGTTCGTGGGAAATGATCCCGAATTCAATGAGAATAGCTGGCGATACAGAAATGCGTTATTCCTGCAAATAAAGAATCCATCGCGGGTTGCCGCTATTGAATCACAACTGACACCCTACGCTGAAAACAACAATAAGATTCGCGAGGATTTTATTATCAAAAAATTTGAACTCGATCCAATGGTCGGTATGGCAGTTCGGGACAGTTATTCGGAAAGACCGGGTAGCTGGACACGTGAAGGTTCACCCATTGCCGCTGTTGTCGGGATCGGTGTGATGGGAATCTTTGTGCTGCTTATAGCATGTTTCAATCTTACCAACACTGCGGTGGCCATTTCGTCGCGAAGGCTAAAGGAAATTGGTATACGAAAAGTAATGGGCAGCTCACGAAAACATTTGATCTTTCAATTTATCGGAGAGACTACACTCATTTGCGCGGCCGCATTACTGTTAGGCATTGTGATCGGCGAGTACATCCTGATTCCTGCGTTCAACGAATTATGGCCGGAGATAAAGTTAGTACCGCACTACTTTGACCAACCTAACTTCCTGATCTTTATGATCGGAGCGTTGCTGTTCACCAGTTTGCTTGCAGGTAGTTATCCCGCCTTTTATATCAGTCGTTTTCAACCGATAAGTATCTTAAAGGGAAAACTTCGCTTCGGCGGCACAAACTTTTTTACGCGTTTTCTATTGTGGCTTCAATTTGGTATTTCACTAGCAGCAATTGTCTGCAGCTTTGCTTTTACGGACAATGCAAAATACCAGCGGGAGTTTGATCTTGGCTTCGACAAGTCGGGGTTGGTATTTACTTACGTCAACGGCCGGTCTGAATATGAGACTTATCGGAATGCGCTCGCAGCCAACCCGGATATAATTTCTATTGCTGGTTCGGAACACCATCTTTACTCTTCTTCATTTAATGATCCCATAAAACACGAGGACAAAGAAATTGAGGTGGATATCCTCAACGTTGGAGATGATTACCTGAAAACAGTAGGCCTTACGTTAAAGGAAGGCCGTGATTTCGAAAAAGATTCTGAAACAGACCGGAAAGAATCAGTAATAATCACTGAAGGGCTTGCAAAAAAACTTGGACTAAAGAACGCTATAGGGTCAAAGATCACCTGGATGGATACTGTTCAATATTACGTTGTCGGTGTAGTACAGGATATCTATAACCGCGGTCTGTGGGATAAGATGGAGCCAGTCATGCTTCGTTATGGACCGAAAGACGCCGTTACGCATATTCTCGTCAAAGCGTCGACTTCAAACCTCATTTCCGTGAATCAATTTATGGAGCAAAGCTGGAAAGAAGTATTTCCCAACCGTATTTATGTCGGTCGTTATATGGACGAAGAAATGGTTGAAGCCAACACTGTAAACAACAACATCGTGGTCATGTTTGTTTTTCTTGGTGCCGTTGCGTTGATGTTGTCAACCACAGGCTTGTTCACTATGGTGTCGCTAAACATCATCAAAAAAATGAAAGAGATTGGCGTACGCAAAGTACTTGGCGCAAGCGTGGGAAACATCTCGAAAGTGATCAACAAAGAGTTTGCTATTATCCTGATC
>Ga0193738_1000088_pt1 | contig 57714 bp, 52 predicted proteins | sample L2a1metaG_FD_144927 | JGI IMG/M metagenome (GOLD analysis project Ga0193738, IMG submission 144927) | Soil microbial communities from a riparian zone of the East river system, Colorado, United States - L2a1 | ecosystem: Environmental > Terrestrial > Soil > Riparian zone | place: USA: East River... | reverse complement strand
GAATTTGGAAGTTTCGAGTGGCATGGCAAATAATTTACGATCCATTATTTGCCGGGCAAAGGTATACTTTAATTGGTTAATTCACTAGCGCTGCGTTTTCATGATCATTATTTCTTTTGTGCGGCTATATGTAGCACAATTTTATGCTGAAATTCACGCGACAACCTTATTTTTGATCGCTAATTCAACCCTATGAAATTGAAAAGATTATTTTTTACTCTGCTCTGTCTTTCATTCTTTGCGATTTCCGTAGCCCAGGTGCAGACCGGGAAAGCATCATTTTACGCCGACAAGTTCGAGGGAATCCAAACTGCCAGCGGTGAAAAGTACAGACACAACAAATTTACCGGCGCACATAAAACACTGCCGTTTGGAACAAAGGTGCGCGTGACCAACTTAGCAAACGAAAAATCGGTTGAGGTAACAATCAATGACCGAGGCCCTTATGTCGAAGGAAGAATCATCGATCTCTCAAAGGCGGCGGCCGAAGAGCTCGGTTTTTTGAACAATGGACTCGCTGATGTCAAACTAGAGGTCGTCGATCCTGGAGATGGTAAAGCTAAAGACATGGGAAGGACCATCGACCAGGTGACAGTTGAAGAGAAAGAATTCTATGAATTTGAAATCAGCCGGCTAAAGCCAAAAGGATTTGGTGTTCAGATCGGCACGTACCAGGAACTGGTTAACCTCATGCGTCTCGCCGACAATCTCAAAAACTCATATAAGAAGGAAGTAACAGTGCAGGTAAAGGTCATAAACGGTATAAAGTATTATGGTCTTATTCTTGGCCATTTTCCATCCCGGCCAAAGGCAGAAACATTTCGCGAGGAGGTCAAGAAGAAGTTTCCGGACGTTTTTATAGTGGAGTTCGATCGGTTATGATTTCTATTCTGTGTGACGCACGTCTCGTTTTCATTCTCAAACACGCATTTCTTTTTAGATTAAAAAATACTTCCTTGTAAAAGATTGATTCGCGACACCGAGCGATTCTTCCTGTCTCCATGGAATTAGTGGGATATGTTGCATCAGTATTTATTGGCCTAATCCTGGGAATGCTGGGTGGTGGTGGCTCTATTCTCTCAATTCCAATATTGGTCTATCTTTTTAATGTTGACGTAGTTCTCGCGTCCGCATACTCCCTCTTCATTGTTGGAACAACAAGCCTTGTCGGCGCACTTTCAAGGCATAAAGAGCATACCGTGAATTTCAAGTCGGCCCTCTTGTTCGGAATTCCTTCCATGGTCAGCATATTCGCGACCCGTAAGTGGATTATTCCAGCGATACCTGAAATCGTGTGGCAATCAGAGACGTTTTTTATCTCAAAGCGACTCCTCATACTTGGCTTGTTTGCAGTTTTGATGGTACTCGCTTCCATTTCTATGATCAGAGGCGCGCATGACTATAGTCATGACGACGAAAGATTTATGCCTGTGCTGTTGATCATTCAGGGGATGCTAATAGGGTTTCTAACGGGTCTGGTAGGCGCAGGTGGAGGATTTCTTATCGTTCCCGCTCTTGTGCTCCTAACCGGACTTGGATTCAAAACTGCAGTCGGTACGTCGCTTTTTATTATTGCATTAAGCTCATTGACTGGCTTCCTGGGAGATATAATGAATTATTCGATGAACTGGTCGTTCCTGTTAATTATCACCTTGCTAGCGACATTCGGAATCCTTATCGGCAATCAACTTACTCACAGGATATCCTCGATCCATTTGAGAAAAATATTCGGATGGTTTATTCTTATTGTTGGGTGCGGAATTCTTATCAGAGAATTGACTTACGTCTAACTACACATCGATTGTAGCCAGCACTTCTTTTGCAGCGCGCTCGCCCGACAACAGAGCACCATTGATTGTTCCGAACTCTCCATTAACGTCCGTCGCTTCACCAGCAAAGAATAGCTTGCCGCTAATTGGTGTCGCAAGATTCACACGATCCTGATTCGTGCCGCCGGCTTTCAAATATGCGGAACCCCCTTTTATAAATGGCTCAAGTGACCAATCCTGGATAATCGCGATTGTATTATCATTCGTATCCTTGCGAACATTGAGCGTCGCCTTTCCTGAGAAGATCGTATCCAGTTCATCAAGTAAAACAGGAATTGATCCCTTGCCAAGCGCCGAAAGTTCTGCGGCTTTGGGTCCACCGACGGTAACGCCTAATGTTCTATATACCTGGCTCCGTCCTGCTCCACTATTAAAATGTTCGGGACCATCAACTCCACCTAGTAGGAACCCAGAAGCCTCTCCCCAGAAGTTTGCTTTAAAATCCAATAGCACCCTCACAGCAGCGTCCATTTCCATTTTGGATAATGCGGAAGTTTTTGCCGAGGGGAGCCCGGGAGTAAAAGCAATGCTTCCGTTCTTCAGGATTGACACGGGCACAGTAACAATTACACGATCGGCTTCGATTGAAAATGATTCGCTTGATCCTGTTCGTTGCCCGCTTACTAACACTTTGTCCCCGCTGTAGTTAATTTCTTTTACTTCGGAATTGGTTTGAACATCAACCATTACGTTGCTATAGCGCGACAGCAATGCATCTTGCATGGGATTGTCCGCTAGCGTAAGTATTTCGTTGTTTCTCTGAAGCAAGGCAACTCCCTCCGATAACGCCTTCATCCCCATCCGGTCATTGGTCGTACAGAACTTGTTGCCAATCCATGAATTTAGAATTGCATACATCCTGGGACTAATGCCAGCAGAAGTGATTGCTTGTTGAACCGATCCCGTCCCGCTGTTACTTGCAAGATTATTCAAGAAGTTTTTAGCATTTATGAAGTCAGGATCTAATTGTGCTGTTGCTCCTTCGACAAAAGCATTGTCAAGGAAATAATTATCAGACGTTGACGTCGAAAGATTGACGGTCGTGATGTTCATCTGTTGAACTATTTTCCCCCACACAGAATCAAAACCGAAAATATAGGTTGCTCCTAACTCATTCGGGAAATCACTGCTTAACTCACTTTGAGAATTAAATAACAATGAGGCCGATTCGCTGTCATTGGATTTCAACGTTCTGACTCGTCCACCGGCGCGGTCGGACGCCTCAAATATCACAACCTTAATACCCTGCGCCTTTAGAATGTCTGCAGCGAAAAGACCGGCTGCTCCGGCGCCGACAACCACAACGGTCCCATCATAGGCAGGAATAGGCTGTGGCTCGTCCTCACTACAAGAACTCAACCATCCAGGCAACACCAACCCCGCCGACAAACCCAGTCCAATTTGTTTTATAACCTTTCTACGCTTCACAATATCAAGGATTTAGAAAGTCAAGTATCGTTCGAATTTTAGAGAAATATAACCGATTTTCGGCCTATGAATTCAATTCCCCCGCCAAGGGTTAAAAAAGTCGTGGTGATTGGCCCGGAATGCACCGGGAAAACCGACTTGTCGCAATTCCTTGCCAGTCATTTTAAGACCGACTGGGTACCTGAATACGCCAGGTCCTACATTGATAACCTGGTTCGACCTTATGCCGAAAACGACCTTTTGACGATCGCACACGGACAAATACGAATCGAAGACGAATGGACGCGAGGGGGTAACAATTCAGTGCTGATCTGCGATACCAATCTTTACGTCATCAAGGTTTGGAGCTTATTTAAGTTCGGCACCTGTAATGAAGACATACTCCGGCAGATAGCCAGCCGTCAATACGACCTTTACCTGTTGACGTTCATAGATGTCCCCTGGGAAGATGATCCCCAGCGTGAACATCCAGATAAGCGTTATGAACTATATGAAGCTTACTTGAACGAAATGAAAAATCAGCCTGTTCCTTTTATTGAAATAAAAGGCGAAAAAGAACAGCGCAGAAAGACGGCGATCGATGCCGTAGAAAAGATTTTGAAATGAACATACCGACGGGGCCGTACGCGGCGCTTAAACTTCCTGACTTTCGCTTATTTGTATCTGCACGCTTCTGTATCACCCTTGCCATACAAATCCAATCGGTTGTTGTCGCTTGGCAAATTTATGAGTTGACGCACGATCCGTTATCACTCGGACTCATTGGCCTTGCAGAGGCAATACCTTCAATCAGCGTTTCTCTCTACGCTGGCCATATTGCCGACATTGTAGAACGTAAGAAGATAATTCTTGTGTGTGTAGCGACCTTACTGCTGTGCTCAATCTCATTACTTTTTTTTACACTTGACATCGGCAAATTCTTATTGAGCTATGGCGCGGTTCCTGTTTACACGGTGATATTCGTTAGTGGACTCGCGCGTGGCTTTCTGACACCGGCCAATTTCGCTTACATGCCTCAATTAGTGCCACGCGAACTTTACAGCAACGCAATTACGTGGAACAGCACGTTGTGGGAAACGGCCGCTATCGGTGGCCCTGCGATTGGCGGATTTGTTTATGGGTTTTTTGGAATCAAAGCTTCCTACGCAGCCGATGTTTTTTTGATGCTAACCGGCCTGGTGTTGGCCCTCAATGTTGAAAACAAACCACTGCCGCCCGAAAGTGAAGAACAAGGGATCATCGAAAAAATTAGAGCGGGCTTACGTTTTGTGTTCAATCATCAAATCATTTTGGGAGCGATCTCGCTCGATCTCTTCGCGGTTTTGTTTGGAGGTGCCGTCGCGCTGCTTCCGATTTTCGCCAACGAAATTTTATTCGTAGGGCCTCAAGGATTGGGAGTATTGCGCGCCGCGCCGGGTATTGGTGCCTTAGTGATGGCATTTTACATTACACATCATCCCATCAAAAAAAATACAGGGAAAATTTTACTCTACTGCGTTGCCGGGTTTGGCGTTTGTATGATCTTGTTTGGTTTGTCCACCAACTTTTGGATATCGTTATTCCTTCTCGTGATGAGCGGCGTATTTGATTGCGTGAGCGTGATCGTGCGAGGTATGCTGCTTCAAACCTTAACACCGGAAAATATGAAGGGACGTGTTTCTGCTGTTAACCATATCTTCATAGGCTCTTCAAATGAGATTGGCATGTTTGAATCGGGGCTTGCAGCAAGAATTCTTGGTGTCGTCCCTTCCGTCATTTTTGGGGGATGTATGACTCTTGTTTCTGTTAGTATGATTTCATGGCTCGCTAAATCACTGCGAAAACTACAACGGGTCCATTAACTTATTTTTATGCAACAAATCTCAATCAACACTCCGGCATTGCTATTTCCCGCCATCACTTTGTTGATGCTGGCATACACCAATCGCTTTCTTGCCCTGGCTACTCTGATCCGCAACCTACATGCAAAATACAAACAGATAAGCGAAGACCGCGAGATCATAAAAGCACAAATCACTAATCTGAAACGTCGTTTGGTACTGGTGAAGCAAATGCAAGCGACAGGAATTATCAGCTTCTTCTTTTGCGTCCTTAGTATGCTTTCCTTTTATCTCGCGTATGAACGCTGGGCTTTTGCCATCTTCGGAGTAAGCCTTCTTTCGCTGTTGCTGTCTCTTGCCCTTTCATTAAATGAGATCTTTATTAGCACACGGGCACTGGAGATAGAGTTGAAAGACATGATGGAAGAATAGCGCGGCAATCCGCAAAAAGACACATTTTATTCTTCGGAATTGCCTAATTTCCATTGCCCATTAATCCGAAGTATATGACGACAAGAAGGTCTTTTTTTCAAAAAACACTGGGAGCTGCCGGTGCATTGTCATTATCTCCATTAGCCGGACACGTATTGGCTGAAGATATCTCAGAAGCACTGATGAGCCTGAACAAACTTTCTCCGGCTTTAGCCGCTAACGATGATGAGCTGTGGGCACGGATTGCACAAGCATATACCGTCTCGCCATCGATGCTCAATCTCAACAACGGCGGAGTAAGTCCTCAACCGAAGGTGGTACAGGATGCCGTAGATCGTTACTATCACATGAGCAATGAAGGGCCAACATATTATATGTGGCAGATCCTGGACAAAGGCCGTGAACCATTGCGCCGGAAACTGGCGGACCTTGCGGGCACGCCAGCTGAAACAATCGCAATCAACAGAAATGCAACTGAAGCGCTGGCTACAGTTACCTGGGGTCTTACCCTCAACAAGGGCGACGAAATAATAATGACAAAGCAGGACTACCCAAACATGATTCATACATGGAAACAAAAGGAACTGCGGGATGGAATCAAGATCAAGTGGCTAAGCTTTGTGCTGCCAATTGAAAAAGAAGATGAAATCGTTAATGCATTTATCGAAGCCACGACTCCGAAAACAAAAGTCTGGCACATAACTCACATGATCAACTGGACTGGCCAGATCATGCCAGTAAAAAAACTTTGCGAGGAAGCGCGCAAGCGGAATATTATATCAATCGTTGATGGCGCACATACCTTTGCGCACATGGACTTTAAGATCACGGATTTCAATCCGGATTATTACGGCACCAGTCTTCACAAGTGGTTAAGCGCACCCTTTGGAACAGGAATGCTTTACGTTAAAAAAGAGAATATTGCTGGCTTGTGGCCTCTCTTTCCCAATGACAAGCCTCAAAGTGCTGACATAAAAAAATTTGAAACGTTAGGAACACGATCATTTGCGCCAGAGCAGGCTATTGGCCAAGCAATCGATTTTCATCTTGCCATAGGTAGCAAACGAAAAGCTGATCGATTGCATTATCTGAAAACCTACTGGTGCGAGAAAGTTTCGAAAAATCCGAGGGTTAAACTAAACATCTCTCTTAAGCCAGAGTTTTCCTGTGCGCTTGGCAATTTTTCTATTGACGGAATGGAGCCAGAAACGGTAGCCAATAGGTTGATGGGAGAGTTTCAAATTCATACCGTCGCCATCAAGTGGGAAAACATAAGTGGCGTCAGAGTTACTCCACACGTTTATACATCTACTAAAGATCTCGATCGCTTTGTCGACGCTGTGCTAAAGCTGGCCACGTCGTGATAATAGCTTACTAGATACTTTAACAGTATACTTCGCCCCTACTTCCTTCGACGTGACAACCCTTTGAGAATATTCCTTCATCAGCGAGTCGAGTTTCTTCCTCTGTCTTGGACTACAGATATTCAAATAAACTCCCTGTAAACGGACTTCGTGAACCATGAGGTTGCGGTAATTATAAAACCTTACAATAGTGTAGCTAGGGTTATGAATATTTGTTTCCACCACCCAATAAAGACTGTCAAAACTTGCGGATTGTGCACTGGTTTCCACGGCCGGCGAAAGGGACGCAACAATCACGAGCATTAGGATTCGATTCATGTCTCTTTTTTGAGATTAAGTAAGCTATCACGAACAACATATTTTGAAAGAATAGACAGCGATGGAAGTTGTACTTGCAGAGAATGTATAACAGAAGATGAGTCTGTTCAGTCGATAGTTTTTCCACTTTCGTCTACAAACCTTTGGAATCACCAACTTTATCCGCTCAAAGCAGTATGTTTAGCTATGGACACCTTTTTCTCCAAACTTGCCCTTTCTGACGATCGAGGGTACAGGCTTGGCCGTCACTTTTTATTCTGGTTTGTGTGCTGGGTGTTCATGGGCTTCATTTACGGCTTTATATTCATCACCGAACGCCAGGGTGAATACATAGCACTATCGTATTTTGAAGCTATTTTATACATGCCTCAACACATGCTGCTGAGCTATGGTCTTATGTACTTCATTCTTCCAAAGTATATCACCAAAGAAAAATACTGGTCAGCGATAGGCGCCACCCTGGTTCTGATCTTTGTCGTCGCATTCATGTCGCCGTTGATCGTGCGATTTGTTATTAATCCGATCCGAGCATCATGGTTAATAATTCCAAGGTCTGAACACGGAGTATTTTATTCTTTAATGGCAGGATTGAGAGGGTCTATGACAGTTGCAGGCTTTGCCGTAGCCATCAAGCTGATAAAATTATGGTATCAAAAAAAGACCGACAACGAACGACTCGAACGAGAAAAGTTAAGGGCAGAGCTGGAGATCTTAAAGGGACAATTGCACCCGCATTTTATGTTCAACACATTGAACAGCATCTATTCACTGGCTTTAAAGAAATCTGATCATACTGCCGACGCGATCATCAGGCTTTCAAACCTAATGAGATTTATCCTGACAGAATGCAATAGCCCGACGATCGACCTGCAAAAGGAGATTGAAGTCCTAAGCAACTACATAGAGCTTGAAAAAACACGGTTTGGAAAACGGCTCGACATAAGTATAAATGTCAGCGGCGAAGTTCAAAGCACAAGCATTCCTCCTTTGCTGCTCATTCCTTTTTTGGAAAACAGCTTCAAACATGGCGCCAATGAGATGACGGAGTTGGCGTGGATCACCCTGGATTTGCATGTCTCATTGTCGGTGTTAACATTCAAATTGATAAACGGAAAACCTGTGGAGAATCCAAAAGTGAAGGATTCATTTCTTGTCGGACTTGTAAACGTCCAAAGAAGGCTTCAACTTTTGTATCCCAATGGTCATGAGCTTCGTATCACTGAAGATCCGGACACATTTGTCGTGGTGTTAGTGATTCAATTGAACAAACTTAGATTACCGGACGCGTAATGAATAAATATAGCTGCCTTCTGGTTGACGACGAACCGCCCGCATTGGAAATCCTGAATCATTATATCAGTGAAACACCGTTGTTGGAGGTTGTCAAGGAGTGTCATCACGCCATGGCTGCCTTTGAATTTCTCCAACAGCATCATGTAGATCTCATTTTCCTGGATGTACAAATGCCCCGCCTGCTTGGAACCGAACTCCTGCGAAGTTTGCCACATGCTCCGAAGGTTATTTTCACCACGGCCTATCGCGACTACGCCGTTGAGGGCTTCGAGTTAGGCGCAGTTGATTACTTGTTGAAACCCTATTCGTTTGATCGCTTTTTAAGGGCCGTACATAAAGTATTGGATCTCGAACAGCGTCTGGCTCCAGCGACTGCAAATGTCATTACCAATCAATCGGATCGTTTTCTCTATGTCAGAGCGGATCGTAAAATGGTAAAGGTAATGGTCGACGATATCCGTTACATCGAAAGTCTCAAGGATTACGTCCGGATATTTGTTAAGGATCAGCAGATCATAACAAAACAAACTATTACCGCACTAGAGGAGATGTTGCCGGAAAATGAATTCATGCGCATACATCGGTCGTTTATTGTCGCGGTTAAGAAAGTAGACTCCTACGATCATCATTCGGTGTTTGTAAGCAAGACCGAGCTGCCTGTTGGCCCGTTATACAAACAGGAAATTATGAAAAGGCTATCACGAATATCAACAATTGGACCTTCCACTTAACATTCCAGTACAAGCTCTTTTAAGCATTTTATCCACAACGGATGATCGTTAAGGCTTTCGACGAGCTGGACTTTTTCACCTCCGCGCTGTTTGAATAGGTGCTGGTATTCGTCGCCGATTTCAATAATGGTTTCCAGACAGTCGGCCGTGAAGGCCGGGGAGAACACCAGAATTTTTTTCATGCCTTTGGCGGCACACTCTTCCACTACTTTATCTGAAAAGGGTTGAAGCCACTTCTGATCGAGTCGTGATTGAAAACAAACTGTGTATTTTTCTTTTGGGATTCCCAGTCGTTCAACCAATAGCCTCGTCGTAGCATAACATGTTGCCCGATAGCAAAGTTTATTCTCTTCGTTGATTGTGTTTCGGCAATCATTGTCGGCACAATTTCCCTTAATGTGCACCTTGTCAACCTGTCTTTCTGGCAAACCGTGATATGAGAACAACACATGATCATAGGAGTTGTGGTCATATTGACGTCCGCGATCTACGAACGCGTCGATAAACGAAGGCTGCGAATAATACTGATCTATGAATTTAATCTCTGGAATTACCCACCATTGTCTCACCACCCTCATTACTTCATCGTGTGCAGATCCGGTTGAGGCCGAAGCATATTGGGGGAACATGGGCAAAACAATTATTCTTCCATAATTCGTATTCTTCATCTCTTCCAACACCGCGGGGATAGAGGGGTTCTTATAACGCATGGCGAGGTGGACGCCAAAATTATCGCCAAGCTCTTTCTGCAGAAGTCCTTCGACTTTTTTACTATAATAAAGAAGTGGTGAGCCGTCTTTTGTCCAGAGCTTTTTATAGATAGCTGCCGACTTCGGCGCGCGAAACGGAACGATCACAACATTGACAAGCAGCTTTCTTGCTAACCAGGGGATATCAATAACGCGGGGATCATTAAGGAATTGAGACAGGTAGGAACGGACATCAGACACCGAAGGACTGTCGGGGGTGCCCAGGTTGATAAGTAGTATTCCTGTCTTCTTATTCATAAGCATTGTTCGAGGTCTAAAATTAGTTAATCCGCAGTTCCGGCAAAAAAATCCCTCGCCGGCGCGAAGTCAATTTCAGTTCCAGTAGGCGTTCCCGCGATAGATGTTTTTATTGAAGTATAGGAGCCCGTTTGAAAGGTTTTGTCTCATCAAACAACTTCCGATAGGTAGCATGTTTCTTGTTTACATTTGCCCCAACCTGTTCAACCACATTGATCATCTTTGGGTTGAAGTCGCCAATCCAGTTCATCTCATATTCGTCGTAGCGCTTGTATATATCCTGCAGAACACGACGGGACTCAAGCACCATTGCTCCATCCAAACCTTTCGCCTGATGTTCGGGAACAACTCCGAAAAGGATTCCAAATGCTTTTCTGTTCGTTTTCATCAACGTGTGCCAAAGGAATTTAAGCTTGCCTATCACGTCAAGCTTTCCATCGACATATTTAAAGATCTGATTGATTTCAGGCAACGAAAGAAAGAAGCTCACTGGCTCTCCTTTGTAAAATCCAAAATAGAGGAGGCGCCGGTCGAGGATTGGTTTCATCTGGTTCACAATTAGCTCTGCCTGCATCATTGACAACTCAGGATTTTCAAAACGATTTGCCCACGCCTTGTTATAAATCGTAAGAATATATTCTGGCAGTTTTGTTATTTCCTCTTTCTGTAAGTAACGGATCTCATAGTCCGGATCCTTAGCGATCATTTCTGCTTTTGCCCATAATTTTGGAGAAAGCGGACCTTGAACAGTTCGATGGTAGGTAAACTGATAGAAATAGACCTTGAATCCGTAGTCTTCGAAGAATTGCTGATAGTAGGGGAAATTATAATTGCATTGATAGTTGGGATCGTGATCGAATCCTTCGATCAGCAGACCCCACCATCTGTCGCGGTTCCCAAAATTAACAGGACCATCCATCGCCTCCATTCCTCTTGAAGCCAACCACTGACGACATTGGTCGAATAGCATAAATGCTGCTGTCTTGTCGTTTATGCATTCAAAAAAACCCATTCCACCCGTAGGCTGATCGTTGCCTTTCATCGTGGTCTTTTGATTTACAAAAGCCGATACCCGTCCAATAACTTCATTGCTTTCGCTATAAAGCAACCAGCGCTGACATTCGCCGTGCCTAAATGCTTTATTTTTTTGCTTGTCAAAAACAGATAGGATGTCCTTGTTCAGAGGTCGAATCCAGTGGGGCTCATTTTTGTACAGCCTGACTGGCAGTATCAGAAATTCCTGTTCGTGCTCTTTGGTCGCAACCTCTACTATTTTCATTGCTCTTCTACTCCAATCGAGGAAGGCACTTGGCTTACTACACTATTAATTCGATTTGGTAGTATGATGCTAAATCGTGTCCCCTGGCCTAAGCGGCTAGCCAACGAAATTTGACCGCCAAGTTTATCGACCGCATTCTTTACGATGTACAAGCCGATGCCGGATCCATCTGATTGCTCAGTGGCCCGGTAAAACATTTCGAATACTTTTGCCAGATTCTTTTCATCAATTCCAATTCCGTTGTCGGCAAATGCGATTTCAGCGCGTAGATGATCCACATTGATCCTGACCCCAATCTCCGATGCAACCTGATCAAGCTTGCGATATTTGATCGCGTTAGAGATAAGATTTCTCAGGATTTCGGCAATGCGCCACGGATCACTATAGAAATCAATCCCATCAACCTTGACCATGCGGCTTATTCCCTTGGCTCCTTCAAGGTAATTCAGATCATTAAATGTCTGATCGATAATGTAATTAAAATCAACCTTGGCAATCGTCACGTCCATCTTGAGATTTTTGGAATGACTCAAGACATCCCCGATAAAGTGATCAAGATGTTCAACCTTAGAACCAATAATATCAATGTAATCCATTGGGTTGTCGGTATTACCGGGAAGCTTTGCCAGGTTGACCAGCCCCAGAATGGACGAAAGTGGCGCTCTCAAATCGTGAGAAACTTTGTACACAAAATTATCCAACTCTGTATTGCGGACTTTTAATTCCTCTTCGACACGTTGGCGTTGTGTTATGTCAACATAGACGCCGTAGATCCCGATTGTTTGATTGTTGAGCATTACAGGCATCCCGTAAAGAATAACGTTTACGATGGTTCCGTTCCGGTGCCTTCGAATGGTCTCAATACTTACGACTCGATGGCTGGCAATAAGGTTGTTGAGATCGACGCCCTCATGTGTAAGCTCTTCGGGAACAATAAAATCATTGATGCTTCTTCCGCGCAATTCGGTGAGGGAATATCCAAACATCTCCTCAAATCCTTTATTGACCTGCTCAACTTTGCCAAACTCATTCAATAGCACAACCGCCATTGGAACGTTTTGAAACAACTGAGCAAGAAGCGCTTCATTTTTCCTGATGTGAGCCTCAGTTTGCTTTCTTTCTGTGACGTCTCGGAAAATAATCTGGACACATTGTTCGCCGCGGTAGCTATAAGGGAAGGCCATAGTTTCGACATCGACAAGCCTTCCATCCAATCGAATGTATTTCTGTTCCACCATTGCTCCGGGCAAACCCTCGGCAACCTCTTTCATTCGTCGGCTTATTCTTTGGTGATGCTCAGGCTCAACAAAATTAAGGACATCAGTGCCTATCAAATTTTGCGACTTATCTGCCCCCAGGATTAAGTGTGCCTGAGTATTTGCGAACAACAATTTCCCTTGCCTGTAAATTGCAACACCTATAGGCAAGCGTTCAACCAACGCCTGGTACCGCGACTCGCTTTCTTTCGCAGTCTCTTTTCGTTCCGTAATATCCTGTATAATTCCTCTGCGATGAATGATACCTTCGGAATTCAAGGTGTGATTAGAGCGGATCTCTACCCATTTTACTTTGCCTCTAACGATCATCCTGCCTTGCCAATTCCATTCGGACCCTGCTCGTTCAGCATTAACCGATGTCTTAGTAAGGTCATTTAAGTCATCCTTATGCACAATGCTATCCATTAGCGTAGCATCATGCATTACATCTGAAGACGATAATCCTAGGATTGAAAGGCAAGCTTCACTTATGAAATTGAAACGCCTTGTCCCGTCGGGATGGATGGAATATTCATAAATGACTGCTGGCAAATGCCTAATAAGATCCTGCATATTCTAGTTAAAAAGCAATACTAACCTCAAACTCCAACAGGGCCTTTACGAATGGTTGTTCTCCTAAATTCCGAAAGATAATTTATCAGGGTAATAAAACAAGCAGTCCAAATGTCTTTTCTGACAGATCGACGAGAGCAAAAGTTGATAGTTGCAACATGCAACTTTGCCCTTGAGAGATTATTGGTTTGAAATTCCAGAAATAAAATATGACAGAGATGGCATTTTCACAACGAAGATATTTTGCTCCGCTACAAGAATGATCTATCAGCGGACCGTCATCTTTCTAAGCCAATATCTTGCCTCGCGCATTGACTCAAAGTATTTCACTGTCATTACCGGTGTGTGTTCAGTCATTTCTTTAATGGTGAGTTGTGTGAACTTATTCTTCGGCATAACAATGGCCAGATAGCGAACTCCCGCCTTTTCCATTTCAGGCATAACCATGGTCTTGAAGTGCTCTACATCTTCATCTAACACTGGTCCTGCCGTCCGGCTATCCGTGAGCATATGTAGCTTGGGATAATTCCTTATTTGTTCGCGCATTAGCTCCAGGCGTTTCGTTTGAACAAATTGATAGTGTTCGCTGTAACGCGGAATGCCGTTCAACGTTAGTTTGACGCATGGTATGGTTTCGTCGAGCTCAATGGTCGCGTACTCATCCTTAAAAAAAGGCTTTACCATGCTGTCATCCCTTTCTGTCAATTGATAGCTCTTCATGGCCCGTATTACGAAAATTTGCTAGTTGAGGCCGAAACTGTAAAAAATTAAGTTACATTAGGAAACGATAGGAACCAAAACGTAAACTATTATTTTACGTAAACGTCCATATGGAAACCGTAGAGATAGGCCAAAAAATCAAAGAAGTCTTTGATGAGCGCAATATGAAGCTCACGGAATTTGCCGACGAGCTCGGGACCGTACGCCAAAATGTGTATCGAATCTTCAAAAAAAGGCACGTGGATACGGGTCTCTTGCTCAAGATTTCACAAGTGCTCCATCACAATTTTTTTCAATACTACGTGGCACAACCAGGTGAGGTCGACGAAAAGATCAGAGCAATGAGGTCAGAAACGGATGACTTCCAAAATCAGCTGGAGTTATCAAGAAAAGAAATTGACTACTTGAGGAAGATCATAAAACTCATGGAAGAAAAGGCCGAATTGGTTCAACAACTAGGAAAAGATATCCTGGTGGCTCCATGAAATAGAGAAAACTATTTTTCCTCGAAGACGTGCACAGAGGTCTTTATGAAACCACCATAGAACGACGTTGTGCTACGCTGTGTAAACCCTGCCCGTTCAAGCTGGCGTTGCCAATCGGGTAAATTCCTCGCCTCTATCGCGCAGGTCCATCGAAAAAAACGATACATTAAAAAAAGCAAAAACCGCTGCCACCACGAGCGATCTACAAAGTCAGACACCAGAAGTTTGCTACCCGGATAAACACATTTCTGTATATACGTCATCGCTTCGTCCAAAGAGCTTGAGGTAAAAACATCAAAATAAAAATTTGTTATCACTGCGTCGAAGTATGTGTCATTGTACTGTTGCAGATTCTTTTCCGTGCCGTGAATAAAAAGAATTTCAGCATTCGATAAATCGCTAAATCGTGCCTTGGCTATCTCAAGCATCTTTATCGAGGACTCCACGTACCACACAGTGCAGGTAGGATTTGCTTTCATTATCTCAGCGAGCAGCCATCCAGTTCCTCCACCCAGAATTAACACCTTCGACCCCGGCGGAATTTCGTCCAAATATTCGATTTGACAGCGTCTGATACTGTCGCCAAATACCAATCGAGCGAGTGAATCGTAATAGGGCGCAATCCAGTCAAATCCACCCGGCATCTTTGTCATATTAATAGCAAGTATATCACAGGCACTAAAAAAACTGCATCTCCCAGAAGTCTATAGTAATCTTTCTTTGCAAGTGATTCCCTATAAATAAAGATCATCAGCAACATTAAACCCATGCATCCTACTATCAAGGAAGGCATCAATAACGTTTCCGTTATAAATTGGGTCAAAGTCAGGGCCAGGAGCAACAATAGCAGGAACCAAACGATGCCTCTTGTTGTGGCCTCGCCAGCCTTCGTTACGAACGAGTATCGTTTGTCCTGTTGATCAAGTTCACGGTCAAACCACGAAAACATGAGAAGGTTTGCGAGGGCGGCAATTAAGAACTGGACGACTAGTAGATAATATGGTGGGCTGAATTTTACGCTCGAGACTGGAACTGAGAGCAACAAAATTCCGCACGTATACAGAATCGCGATGAAAAGCTCTTTAAGAAATTTTAAGGAGCCCTGCACAAGCAAGTACGCAAATACGACAAACGAAAGTGCAACACCCCACGCCAGTACTTGTTGCTTAATAAACATAATGGCAATCACGTCCAGAAACAAAGCGACCGTAGTCAGAATAATCAACTTACGATAATGGACCTGATGAAACCGATGCCGTTCCGTTGATGCCTCGCCCATTATTTTTCTCGCATCGCGAAGATGATCGGCAGTATAAATTATCCAAACCGTGAGGCCAAGCGCGATTAGTCCGAATGGCCTGACACCAACCTCGAACACACGCGCAAAGAACAGCGCACACACAACGGCGCCTGCGACAACGTCGAGACTTAACAAATTGATCAGGCGATATATCCGCATTGGCGAAGACATAAAAAAAGTTTCCCGAGGTCGTCAGGAAACTTAAAGTTATGCTTTTAAGAAATTACGCCGACTTGAGGGCTTCCGCTCCGCCTACGATTTCAAGTATTTCTTTGGTAATTGCCGCCTGCCTTGTGCGGTTATAAGTGAGACGCAGCTCTTTCAGGAGCTCTCCTGCATTCTCGGTTGCTTTGTCCATTGCAGTCATCCGGGCACCGTGTTCAGCCGCATTTGAATCCAGAATGGCCTTGTAGAGCTTTACCTTGAGGGAATTTGGAATAAGCTGTGAAATTATTTCGTCTTGTCCCGGCTGATAAATGTAGTCTACAGGATTTGAAGGAATTGCTTTTGCGTTTTTTTCGAAGACCACAGGCAAAAACTGTTCTGTTCGCAGGATTTGTGTAGCGACGTTCTTAAACTCGTTATAGACTATTTCTACTTTATCGTATTTCCCCGTGCGGAAAGCTGTCATGATAAAGTCAGCAGCAGCGGCTACCTCAGTGAATGAAAGGTGCCCGAGTACTCCCGCAAACTGATTCACGACTTCGAACTTGCGCTTGGAAAAAAATTCAAATGACTTTTTCCCGATAGGCAGTATTGTAACGTTTCCTTTATTGAACTGATTGTTATATTTCTCCTGGATCAGCCGCAATACTCCTTTGAAAACAGAGCCGTTAAATGATCCACACAATCCGCGATCAGAGCTGATAGCAACGATAAGTATCTTTTTTTCGTCCCGCACCTGGCTATACCAGTCATCAGCGTCGTTGGACATTTGAGCGCCGGAAAGATTTTTTAAGATCGCATCAAGCTTGAGTGCATATGGCCGCATCTGCGTAATCTTATCCTGGGCTTTACGCAGCTTCGCCGCAGCAACCATTTTCATTGCTTTTGTGATCTGTTGAGTACTTACAACAGATGTGATGCGGTTCTTTACTTCTTTTAAATTAGCCATACCTTACTACTCACTAAGCTCAAGATGCAAACTTGGTTGCCAGTTCCGTTGCAATTTTTTTGATTACATCAACATCGTTATCCTCAAATTTTCCAGCACGCAGGTTATTCAACACATCGCGATGTGTGGCGCGCAAAAGTTCAAGAAATTCTTTTTCAAATTGTTTAACCTTGGTCACGGGCACTTTGTCCATGAAACCACGGGTGGAAGCGGTGATGATCGCGACCTGTTCCTCAACTGGTACAGGTGCATACTGATCCTGTTTAAGAATCTCCGTGTTCCTTCTTCCACGTTCGATAGTAAGTTTTGTAGCTGCGTCGAGATCCGAACCAAACTTAGCAAACGCTTCAAGCTCGCGGAACTGAGCCTGGTCAAGCTTCAAAGTTCCGGCAACTTTTTTCATTGATTTGATCTGAGCATTCCCGCCTACACGAGACACCGAAATACCAACGTTAATCGCTGGACGGATACCCGCGTTGAATAGGTTCGTCTCCAGGAATATCTGTCCATCCGTAATAGAGATGACGTTGGTAGGAATGTATGCTGACACGTCGCCGGCTTGTGTTTCTATGATGGGTAGCGCAGTTAACGAACCTCCACCTTTTACCAAATGCTTAATGGATGCCGGCAGATCATTCATACTCTGCGCTATCGCGTCGTTGTTAATGATCTTTGCAGCACGCTCTAGAAGCCGTGAGTGAAGATAGAACACATCACCGGGATATGCCTCACGTCCGGGAGGTCTTCTGAGCAGCAACGAAACCTCTCTGTAGGACACCGCCTGTTTCGAGAGGTCATCATAGATAACTAATGCTGGCCTGCCTGTATCACGAAAGAATTCGCCAATAGCTGCTCCTGTGAACGGCGCAAAGAACTGCATAGGCGCGGGATCTGCTGCAGAAGCCGCGACAATAACCGTATATGGAAGAGCTCCGGCTTTCTCCAATGCTGAAGACACGTTTGCAACTGTCGATGCCTTCTGGCCTATAGCCACGTATATACAAAAGACTGGTTCGCCCTTTTCGTAAAACTCTTTTTGATTGACAATTGCGTCGAGCGCGACAGCCGTTTTTCCTGTCTGGCGGTCACCGATGATAAGTTCGCGCTGGCCTCGGCCAATAGGGATCATTGAATCGATCGCCTTTATACCCGTTTGCAACGGTTCGTTTACTGGCTGGCGGAAAATAACGCCGGGAGCTTTGCGCTCCAAAGGCATTTCATAAAGCTGTCCAGAGAGAGGACCCTTACCATCGATTGGGTGACCTAACGTGTCTACAACCCGCCCAAGCATTCCATCTCCAACTTCAACCGAAGCAATTTTTCCGGTGCGCTTTACAGTATCACCTTCTTTAATTCCTTTTGATTCACCAAGTAATACAGCTCCTACGTTGTCTTCTTCAAGGTTCAGTACAAGTGCTTTCAGTCCTGACTCAAACTCGATCAACTCACCTGCTTGTGCTTGTGTGAGTCCGTAGATGCGCGCTACGCCGTCACCAACAGTAAGCACTGTACCCACTTCTTCCAACTGGGCTTCTGTACGTGCTTGTGAAAGTTGCTCACGCAAAATTGCTGATACTTCTTCTGGTCTGATCTCTGCCATGATTCTTTAGAGATTAAAATTCTTTTATGTAAGGGTTATGACTAAACTTAACTTTTAGCGCCTTCAGCTTACTCTTGATCGAGGCATCGATCTGTCTATCGCCAACATTCAACACGAAACCACCGATCATGTCTTTGTCGACTTTTTCGATGAGCTCCACTTTATCTTTTTCACTTAATTTCTTCACCATATTTTCAAACTCGGTGCGGAGTTCGGCGTCGAGAGGAACAGCAGAGATAATAGTTGCCTTTCCGATGCCTTTGTGTGTATTATAGGCTCCATGAAACTCTTTCGCGATCGCCGGTAATAACGGCTCACGGTTCTTGCGGGTCAGAATATCAAATATTGCCATCGTCAAAGGATGGACCCGTCCCGTGAAAACTTTCTCAAGAATGTCTCTCTTCTTTTCGTGCTTTATAATTGGATTCCTCAGCAACAGCTCAAATTGCCTGTTCTCCTCTACGATTCTGGAAAACATAAGCATATCGCTATGTACCTCCTCCAATGCATTCTTCTCTACTGCCAGGCTGAGCAGTGATTTAACGTATCGCGATGCTGCGCGTGAGTCGACCATCGATTAATTTACTTTAATGTCGTTAACGTATTTCTGTACCAGATCTTTCTGTGCCTTGTCATTTGACAACTTTTCCTTCAAAAGTCGTTCAGCGACCTCGAGGGAAAACATTGCGACCTGGATCTTGATCTCTTTCAGCGCTGCCTGCTTTTCGATGCCGATAGTTGTACGTGCATCGTCAATGATTTTATCTGCCGCCTTCTTTGCATCCGACTGAGCCTCATCCTTCATACGGTTAGTCGCTTCGCGTGCTTCGCGCAGCATCTTATCTCTCTCTTCACGTGCCTGCTTCAGAAGGTCTTCGTTTTCAGACTTCAACTTTGAAAGTTCCAACCGTGCTTTTTCAGCAGTATCCAATGCTTCCTGAATAGACAGTTCCCTTTCTTTCAGGGAGCTGAGGATTGGTTTCCAAGCAAGCTTTCCCAACAATAAGACGAGAAGCAGAAATATAAAAGTCTGCCATATTATGAGTCCCGTACCTGGTGTAAGAAGTTCCATATATCAGTTTATCAAATTGAGTCAATTAAAATAAGAACTTGCCCGGCCAATCGCCTAAGGCAAGTTCTTAGAGCTTTAAGCTTTCAAAAGCGAAATCAGCAAGCAAATAACAAGCGCGAAAAGTACGGCAACTTCGATAAGAGCTGCAATGATAAGCATCGCACCCTGAATCTTACCAGAAGCTTCAGGTTGACGAGCCATACCTTCCATCGCCGAGCCGCCAATGCGACCGATACCGATTCCAGCGCCAATTGCAGCCAGACCTGCACCGATGCCTGCACCCATGATTGCATAGCTGATGTCCAATAAAACGGCTAATAACATAACTATAAATATTTAAGTGAAACAAACCCGAATTGACCAGTCAACCCGGGATATCTTTAATTCATTCCTAGTGATGCTCGTGTTCGGCAGTAGCCATACCTATGTACAATGATGAGAACAATGTAAATACATAGGCCTGGATACCAGCAACCAATAATTCAATAAGATTTATAAAGAGCACGATTAAACTAGAAACCAGACCGACACTAAGACTGTGAAAGATGAAGGCAAGACAAATAAGACTCAGTAATACAATGTGGCCAGCTGTAATAGCAACAAAAAGACGGATCGTAAGCGCAAATGGTTTGGTGAAAATACCAACAATTTCAACAGGAAGTATAAATATGCGTAATGGAAGCGGGACCCCTGGAGTCCAAAAGATATGCGACCAGTATGACTTGTTACCCTTCGCGTTTGTGATAATAAAGGTCAATAAGGCCAGCGTCAATGTAACTGCAATATTACCGGTCAGGTTTCCCGCGCCGGGCAACAAACCAATGAGATTACCAAATAGTATGAAGAAGAAAAGCGTAAGCATGTAAGGCATATACTTTTCGTAGTGATGACCGATGTTAGGCTTCACAATTTCATCGCGCACAAATACAATCACGGGTTCAAGGAAAGACTGCAGACCCTTAGGGGCTTTTCCATTGTTCTTCTTATATCCTTTAGCTACCGACGAAAAGACGAGCACCAGCAGCACAGCATTGATAAGCAACATTGCCACGTTTTTAGTTATCGAAAGGTCCAGAACCGATTTGCCGGTTGCCGATAAAGTGATATGACCGTGATCCAATTTGTAGCCATCGTATTCCACAACGTTGTGGTGTTCGTCATAGAAGTGGTGTGACGAAAACACGTCCAGGCCCTTTTCAGAAGAATAGATGATTATCGGCAGGTAGATTGTGCCTCCGTGATCCCACAGGTGCCAGATATGATCATCGAGCACGTGATGCATGATCAGTTCACTGATATTGATGTCCGATTTTTCAGCCTCTTCCGCCTCTTCTCCATGGCCTTTTTGAAAGGCGGATGCCGCACCCGAAAATAGCGTGAGCAATACAATAAAAAAGGCAGAAAAATACTTGGCGCGGCTCAAAAATATGCTCATTCAGGGCTAATTTCAAGGTTTTTGATAACGAGCGCAAAGGTATTAATTAATGCTCCAGAAAAAAATGTTTTGAAGAAATTTTGGGTCGGAATTCAGGTCGCTACGAACGCGAAATTTTGCGATACAAAAACACAACTTCAAGGGCTGTGAACAACATGTAAATGGCCAAAAAAAAGGACACATTCATGGCCGCTCCCGGTCGGTCCTCCAGGATCACGATAAGGTTAAAAACCCCATACGCGATAAACTTCACCACCATCGTCAATAGATATAATTGTACGAAAAAATCAGGCTTATCAACCTTGTAGAGATATCGGAAAACCACGAACGTGGTAAAAACCAGAAATAGAAGAATCTGATAAAAAAAAGAAGGCAGGACATCGATCCACGATAAGTGCAGGGCAAGGGTTGTCAGCCCCGCAATCGCTAGCGCGGCAACCAGCAACACTACGAAAAACCGTATCACGGATTGTCGCGATTAATTGACCGATATACCTGGTACATCATCCCTCCTAAAGCAGCAAACCCAAATAAGAGGGTAAATGCAGGAATTTTGATTTCTAGAAAGTGGTCCAGCTCGTATCCCAACCATCCAAAGACGCCAATAGCTGCCAACAACTGTAATCCGAGGCTACTGTACTTTAGATAGCTGTTATATGTTTTTGATTTCTTGTTGGGGGATGGCTCTTGTGAGGCCATTTTCTCCGATTTTGATATCCTTTATAACCGCGCCCATCTTGCAGGTTCCGTTGAATACTGCTCCGGGTTCAACTACCATTTTACCTGTGATTATATCCCCATTGATGACTGCGGTGGCCTTCAAAACCAGGAGTTCGGAAATTTCTATCTTTCCTTTTACTTCCCCTTCGATATCCGCATTCTGAGCGACGATATTTCCCTGGATCTGTGAAGAGCTACCCAGCGCGACCTTGGATTTTGATTTCACATTTCCTGTGACCTTCCCCTCGATGCGTATGTTCCCGTAGGTCTCAATATTGCCTTCAAGGTAAGTGCCTTTGCCGATGTTGTTGCTTGAGTTGCTAATCTCTTCGGCTGCTCGTTTTTGTTCTTTCGAAGTTAGCATGACATTCTGGTTTAAAAAGTGACAAATTCTTCAGGGTTTAGAGAGTTCCCATTGTACCACAATTCAAAGTGAAGATGTGGTCCGTTTGTGAGCTCTCCGCTGTTACCAACAATAGAGATAATCTCTCCACCGTTAACAAAGGTACCAACTTTTTTCAAGAGTTGGGCATTGTGCTTGTAAGCTGAGATCAAATTGCCTCGATGCTGCACCATAATAACATAACCAGAGTCCTGAGTCCAGGACGAAAATACCACAGTGCCATCGGCTATACATTTAATAGGTTCATTAACTTTTGCTACTACGTCGACACCAGGATGTCCTTTCTTCACATCATACTGATCTGAGACGAAACCAGTGATCGGCGAATAAAAGAATGTCTCCTGCAATTCACGATATTTTGAGTTGAGCGATATCAACGCCATATCGGATTGTTCAAAATCCTTTCTGAAAACGGAATCGGTAGAAGTAACTTTGAGATCCGCAGGTTTCAATGGTTGATTCTCTCCTTTCAACGTTTCGGCTGGATCCTGGAAATTGCTGGTATCTCCACTCAACACACGTTGAAAGTTCGCGATGAATTGGTCTTTGCGGTCCACTTCTAATCCCAGTGAATCCACCTTTTGCGCAAGCTCGAACAATTGCTGATTAAGCACCATTTGTTCGTGTTTAGGATCAAACCATTTCGCAAGAATTGTTTTCGACATAAACAGACTCAGCACAAACAACCCTGTAAACAAAATGACTGAAAAAAGAATTACTTTAGAGTACGTAAAACCCATGCTGGTTTTTTCAGCAAAATTCTCCTCGTTGCGGATGATGAGTTGGTACCGGGTTGTCAACCAGTTTGATAATGTTTTTTTGGGTTTCAAAATATTCCGCTTTTTTGCACAAAATTAGATATTCCAGACTATTATAATATGGAATTTGGCTTTTTTGCGTTTTAGGATCACAAATAAAATACCTTGAGGGGGTCGTCTAGTACCATACTAATCTTTGCTGCATTTCTTTTGTTGGGAGCGTGTTCGCCCGCAGGAAATTCATGGACAAGCAAAGCATTCCACAATACAACGGCCCATTACAATGGTTATTACTACGCCCGTGACGAGATTCAAAAGATAGAAAAAACCATTTGGTCGAGTCTGACGGACGACTACGGTAAGATATTGCGCATTTATCCGAAGATTGACTCATCACTGGCAAAAGGTTATGACAAGGAAATCCAGGAGGCGATCAAAATGGCCTCTCTGGCCATTCAACGCCATCCTAATAGCAAATGGGTGGATGACTCATACATCCTTGTGGGAAAAGCAAGACTCTATAGCCTGGACTGGGGTAATGCTGTGCAAACCCTGAAGTTCGTTAATACCAAAAGCAAAGATCCAAACGCGAGACATGCGGCAATCATTCAATTAATAAGGACGTTTGCCGAACATGCAGAATTCAACAATGGTCAGGCAGCCATCGATTTTGTTCAAAAAGAAAAGCTTAGCAAGACAAATCAAAAGAACCTGTTTCTTGAGAAGGCCTATTTCTATCAGGAGCAAGGTGATTACGATAATGTAGTCCGCAATCTTACGGAGGTCGCTCCTATGCTTACTAAAAAAGATCGGCCCGGCAGAATCTACTTCATCATAGGTCAGGTTTATCAAAAATTAGGATTCGAATCAGAAGCATATAACTATTATAGAAAATGTCTGGCAACCAATCCTGAGTATGAAGTTGACTTTTATGCAAGATTGTATCTGGCTCAAGTGACAGAGATATCGCGCAGCAAGAGCGTGAACGCTGCGTTAAAGTCATTTAAGAAGCTATTGAAGGACAGCAAAAACAAAGAGTTTAAAGACAAGATCTATTACGAATTGGGATTGTTTGAACTCAAGCAAAAAAATCTTAATGAGGCAATCGCCAATTTTAATAAGTCTCTTCGCGAGGGAAGCAACAAACGCATCGATGGAGAAGCATACCTGAAACTCGGTGAAATATATTATGATACGCTTCGCAAGTATGAGCTTTCACAAGCGTATTACGATAGCGCCGCGAGCGCACTTCCCACGGACTACGAAGGTTATGCGGAAATCAAAACACGACATGAAGTATTGAATGACTTCGTAAAAAATCTGAATACAATCAAATGGCAGGATAGCCTGCTACTATTGGCGAATTTGGATTCGATACAACTCAGATCAAAAATCGATTCAACATTTGAGGCTAAAAAACTGCTTGCGGAGAAAAACAAAGGCAAGACGAAGAGGCGCCTGTTCAACCGGGTTGAAATTGTGCCAGAGAATAGCGATGTCTTCAATACCGGCGAAAACAGTTTAACGGAGGAGACTGCAGATTGGTATGTCGGCAACCCTTCGGCTATGTCATTGGGACAAACAGAGTTCAGACGTATTTGGGGAGACATCCCATTGGAAGACAACTGGCGACGGTCGCTGCGATCAGCGTCTACAGCGATAGTTAGCCGCAACGCTCCTGGCATAGAAGCGCCGAAGCAAGACGCAGAAGAAAAAAACGCTCCTCCTCCTGCCGATCCGGTGGCAGCCGAGTATATGCGCATCAGCAAACAGATCCCAAAGACTGAAGAACAGAAAAAGGAAGCATTGACGAAGATTGAGGATGCGTATTTTAATCTTGGCGATATTTACTATTTCAAGCTGCAGGAAAAGGAAAACGCAGTAGCATCATTCAACAGATTGCTCGAGCGTTTCCCTCAGACGGAGTACGAACCCGAGATCTTGTACAAGTTATATTTGATTTATAAAGAGAGTGATCCAGTTAAGTCTGAAAGCTACGCAACACTGTTAAAGGAAAAACATCCTGGTTCGACCTTTGCAAAGATTCTTGAGAATCCAGATTTTCTAAAAGAATCCAGCCAGGCCGTTGAAAAGCAAAAAGAACTTTACAAGACGGCTTATGAACATTTTCTCGCAGGGCGTGACTCCGCGGCTTCCGTTATGTTGGTGGAAGCCTCAGATCTGGGGCAGACGGCATTCACCCCCTCCATCGAATTGTTGAAAATACTTATCGTAGGCCAGACAGAGGATGTAAACAAATATCAATTTCTACTGGATCAATTCACCAAGAACTACCCGGAGACCGAGGCCGGCGCGTATGCCAGACGGCTCCTTGAAACATCGCGCAACTTTACACTGAAACAGGAACAGCTTAAAGGCATTCAATACATCCGCTCACTGGAAGAGCCCCATTATTTCGTGCTGGTTTATAGAAAAGACGAGAACATGACAGCCGTAGCTTCGGGCGTGCTTGAAAAATTCAATCGCGACAACTTCAAGGATCTTAAGTTGAATACGAGCAATCTGGTGCTCGATGATACTTATAGTCTAACTCTGGTCGACCAATTGCCGCGAATAAGCTCAGCGCTTGAGTTTGTACGGACGTTCAACGAAAAGCTGCCGACACTCAACGAGTTAAGGAACCATAAATTCCATAGCTTTGTAATAACGAAAGACAATTTCGATATATTTTACCGAACAAAAGGTCTTGATGAATACCTCCAATTCTTTGAAAAAAACTATCCGACGGAAGACTAGTAGCGTCCTGCTTATTCACAAACCGTGGTTGAAGAAAGTCACAAAGTCACTCTGGATACTTTTTGCCTGTTTCGTTATTGGCTTTCCGATCTACGTATTATCGGTTAGCAGCGACCTGTTTGGTTTGTTTGGAGGAATGCCCAGTCTCAAGGCAATAGAAAACCCTGAGAATGACTTGTCCTCGGAACTCATCTCTGCTGATGGTGTGTCACTCGGCCGCTACTTCCGTTATAACCGCAGTCAGGTTACGTACAGTCAACTTTCGCCCGATCTTGTCAATACGCTGTTGTTATCTGAAGATCACAGGTTCTACAATCACTCTGGATTGGACTTCAAAGCATACCTCAGAGTTGTGTATGGCGTTCTCACATTCAATTCAGGAGCCAAAGGTGGTGGAAGTACTATCACTCAGCAGCTCGCAAAGAATTTGTTTAGTACCAGAGGTGCCGAACTCGATGGCGCGCTAACAAGATTGGGTGGACCAATCAAACTTGTGATCAGCAAAACAAAGGAGTGGATTATATCCGTGCAACTGGAGAAGAACTTCACAAAAGAAGAAATAATAGCAATGTATCTCAATACGGCTGGCTTTGGCCGCAATGCTTATGGGATCAAAGTGGCCTCCGAAACATATTTTAACAAAACTCCAGATAGTCTTAATATCCAGGAATCGGCCGTATTGGTTGGAATGCTACAAGCAATCACCCGTTTCAATCCCGTATCAAGCCCTGAAAATTCGTTAAAGAAAAGAAACGAAGTCCTTTATAAGCTTTATGATCGTCGTTACATAAAGACAGAAAGGGAGTATGATTCGATTCGGTCTCTTCCCATAGAGCTGAGATATAACGTGCAAAATCAGAACGAAGGTATTGCAACCTATTTCCGAACTACAATCCAAAACGATCTCATGCAATGGGGAAAGGAACACAATATTGATTTGTGGGAATCCGGCCTGAAGATCTACACCACTATTGATAGCCGCATGCAGCGTTACGCTGAAGAAGCAATGGAGGAAAGCATGAAGACCCAACAAAAAGCCTTTGATGCGCATTGGCAGGGAAAGAATCCATGGATCGATGAAAACTGGAATGAAATAAAAGGATATCTCCAGGCAAAGATTAAACAAACAGAAACCTATAGAAACCTCGTTGCAAAGTATGGGGCAAAGAATGATTCTGTAAGGATCATGCTGAACGTCAAAAAGCCCATGAGGATATTTTCCTGGAAGGGCGAGCGTGATACGTTGTTCAGCTCAATGGATTCTTTAAACTATTATAAGCGATTCCTTAACTCGGGCTTTATGTCAATGGATCCTCAAACGGGAGCCATCAAAGCATGGGTGGGAGGAATTAACCACAAGTATTTCAAATATGATCACGTTAGGCAAGGCACTCGTCAACCTGGGTCTGCCTTCAAGCCATTTGTTTACGGCACGGCGATGGAGGCAGGATACAACCCATGCCTCAAGTTACAAGACGTTTCCCCCACCTTCAAAGTACCAGGTGGAACGTGGAGTCCCCCCAACGCTGAGGGCGACAGAGGTACCGGAACATTGTATACGCTTCGACAAGCAATGGCAAGGTCCCTCAATTCAATCACCGCGCAATTGCTGCAACGGGTTGGACCCGAAAATGTCGTCGATTTTGCAAAACGCGTAGGTATATCCAGCAAGCTTGATGCAGTACCTTCCCTTTGTCTCGGAGTAAGCGACGTGTCGCTATTTGAAATCGTTGGTGCCTATAGCACATACGTTAATAGTGGAATTCATACTGAACCATTTTACATCACAAGGATAGAAGACAAAAACGGAAATGTCATTCAGAACTTTGTTCCAAAAACAAGGCAGGCAATCAGCGAACAAACCGCATTCAAAATGGTCTACATGCTGATGGGTGGTGTTGAAGAACAAGGCGGTACATCGGTTGCTTTGCCTTACAATCTAAAGCTGGATAACGAAATCGGTGGTAAAACAGGCACCACAAACAATGCTTCCGATGGCTGGTATATGGGCGTGACGCATAACCTCGTTTCTGGTGCATGGGTTGGCGGAGATGAAAGGAGTATCCATTACCGGGAATGGAGCTTGGGACAAGGTGGAAAAACAGCCCGGCCAATATGGGTGTCCTATATGACCAGGATATATGCTGACCCTACCCTCGAATACAAGAAAGGACAGTTCAAAAGACCCGCAAGTGGCATGGATATATCTTTAGACTGCTCGGCCTACGAAGTTCCAGCTGACTCTATCGGTGTGATCCACGAGAACTGGGATCCAAATAATTAAGCAATGACCACCCCAATTGACCGGCTTAAGGAAATCGTTCATCGATTACCCGAGTCACCGGGTGTCTATAAATTTTACAGCGACGACGATATCCTGATTTACGTCGGCAAGGCGAAAAACATAAAGAAGAGAGTTACCAGCTACTTTACAAAAAACTTAGGCGTTAATCGGAAAACCCTTAAGCTTGTTTCAGAAATCAACCGGATTGACTTCACAGTATCAAATACCGAGTTTGATGCATTGTTGCTGGAAAATAATTTCATCAAACAAAACCAGCCTAAGTACAACATTCTCCTCAAGGACGATAAGACGTTTCCCTACATCTGTATTCTAAAAGAAAGGTTTCCCAGAATAATTTACACGCGTAAATACAATACTTCCCAAGGCGAATATTTCGGACCCTTTTCGAGTGTCGTGGCAATGAAGAACGTGCTTGAATTGATCCGCAAGCTTTATAGCATCCGGACCTGTAATCTGTTATTGAGCCAGCAAAACATCGAACAAAAGAAGTTCAAGGTATGTCTGGAATATCACCTCGGCAATTGCAAGGGGCCGTGCGAAGGACTGCAAGACGAAAGATCATACCTGGAGGAGATCGAACTGGCGCGAAACATTCTCAAAGGCAGAATTAGCATCGTCTATCAATTTTTCACAAACCAAATGAAGACGGCTGCCACCAGCATGGAATTCGAAAGAGCTCAGCGCTATAAGGAAAAGCTAGATACTCTCGAAAGGTTTCAGTCCAAATCATTGGTTGTAAATCGTGATCTCACTGACATTGATGTATTCACGATCACCAGCATGGAAGACTATGCATACGTCAATTACATGCAGATAAAGGAGGGTTCGATAATTTACTCAAAGACATTGGAGTTGAAGAAGAAGCTAGACGAAGATGATGATGAACTATTGAGTATTTCGGCAGTGGAATTACGCGAACAAACGCGAAGTACCAATACGTTGATACTAAGTAACATTGCAATCACCGTACTTGAAGAGAACGTAGAAAATGTTGTGCCTCAGATCGGAGACAAAAAGAAACTATTAAGTCTTTCTATAAAGAATGCGCTTGAGTTGAGAAAGGAGCGGGAGATATTCCGCGAAGGAAAGAAATCAAAACAAAAGGAAATACTCACCATTCTACAAAAAGACCTCCAGTTGCGGTCACTTCCATCTGTTATCGAATGCTTTGACAATTCAAATATCCAGGGAACTACTCCCGTGGCTTCTATGGTAAGGTTTGTACAAGGAAAACCGGACAAGAAAGGATACAGACATTTCAATATCAAAACTGTTGAAGGCGCGAATGACTTTGCCTCAATGAAAGAAATTGTCTCAAGGCGTTATAAGCGGCTGATTGAGGAAGCCGAACCTCTTCCAGATCTTATTGTAGTTGACGGTGGAAAAGGACAACTCAGCAGTGCATGTGAAGCGATGAAAGAGGTTGGCATTTACGGACAAATACCGGTCATTGGCATTGCAAAAAAACTGGAAGAAATTTATTATCCCGAAGATCCTCTGCCTCTTCATATCAATAAGAAATCGCCGGGACTGTTATTGTTGCAGCAAATAAGAGACGAAGCGCACCGCTTCGCTATCAAATTCCATCGTCAGAAGAGAAGCAAAGGTCAGATTAAGACGGCAATCGAGGGACTTGAAGGCATTGGCGAGAAAACTGCCCTAAAGCTGCTGAAGCATTTCAAGTCCGTAAAGAAAATCAAAGAGGCGACTTTTGAAGAAGTTGAAAAGATCGTCGGCCGCGCGAAAGCGGAAATCATAAAAGGGTAAAAAAGAAAGGGGCCTTTTTATCGGCCCCCTCTAAATCAAAAAGCAAAATCTTTTAGAATTCCCACAGGTTGTGCTCCTTTTCCATGAGCATCATTTCCGTCCATTCGCGCGCCCAAACTCCTTCGTAGTATGGTCTTCCGTTTCCACGGTAAGTATCATCCAACGTTTCGTCGTCAGGGTTCTGAACTTTATAGATCGACGCCTGGAATAATCTCAGCAAAATCGCATCAGCAAAATTCTTGTTCTGCGCCGTATTTTGTCTGTTAAACCAAACTGCCTTAGGGATATTATTTCTGAATAGTTTCTCGAGATCCTTATACTTGAACCACCCCAGAGAAAGATCAATACCAGTAGTAACTTCCTTTCCTGGTATGATAATCTCCATACCCTGGATGTCGTAGTACAATCTTGACCTTCTTCTGTCGAAAATGATGTCTTCCATGATGTGAATAGTACTCATTTGGCCCACAGCATACGGAAGACCACTTCCCTGACTTGTCGAAGCCCAATTGTCAGTCGCGTCTTCTGAAGGTGTAACGCCTTTGCTATCCTGAACTGCACGCCAGTTACGACCATTATAAGTCACGATATCATCTGTGTAAAAGTCCTGAGCAGGCTCCCACGCGGGAAAGGTCTGCGCTTGTTCAGCAACCAGACGACTCATGAAGTCCTCCTTTGAAAGTTTCCCGGAAAGAGAGTCGTCCTTATAGATATCAGTCAGTTCACCAGACTTGACAGCTTCTATAATCAGCTTACTGATCTCGCCGTTCTTTGCAAAGAAACCTTTGTTTTGTTTTTCCCTCAAGTCAAGATTCCTCCATACCCTGACTTTATAATGCTGCTCGTAAACCGGTATCGGATTGAGCGAATTAGGATTGTACTGGATTTCCAGATCCTGAACCTCCTGGGCAACAACACTACCAACAGAGAAGGCAAATAAGAGTATGAAAATTAACTTTTTCATTGGTTAATTAATTGACTGGAATACTTATGATACCCGACGATCCTCTAACAGTGATTTTTTCTTCTTCGTCCTGGTAAGTTCTGCGGATCACATCCTTAATATCTATAACAATACGATCTCCGGGTCTTGCCTGAGAAGTCCAGGCGCGAAGATCGGGGTTTTCGTTTGTTGCATTAAGACGCTGAACGCCGGTAGTACCGCGGCCAAGAATAACTTCGGCGCGCTTTACCCGGTAACGTGCGTCTTTCGGTACTTCTTCCTTAAAGTTAGTTTCCGGCTCAGCCGCGAACCTTAGCAGTGCTATTTGGTTGGCTTTTATACCATTTCTCAAATCAACTGGTGTATTTCCGACGTAGGCGATATATCGTGGATCCGGAACATTCTTCACATCAAATCCCTGATCACCGATCTTAATACCGCCGTTGCTAACCGCAATGGTTATCTTTTTTGCTTTCGGAATGATGGTCACTTTGCCAGGTCTGTCACCCTTGACAATGTCTGCATTTGCACCGCTAAATGAAGGATTGTAGTTGGTACTCAATGCGGGCACTTCAATGTTAACGTTGTTACCGCAGTTCAAATACAATGTAGGAGCGTTGCCCGTCGTAACTCGTATTACAGGCTGCGCAACGAAGTATTCAATGTTCTGTTCGAACTTTTGGCCTTTTACTTCGATTAGTGCCTTGAAATGCTTTGTAGCTATACCGTCTTTGTTATAACCGCCACCCTGTGCGGTAAATTCGATCTTACCCATCTTCACCCCGCTCGCGTCTTCAACTATGGCAAGTTTTCGTCCATCCTGGTAGAATTCTGACTCAAGGGCAGTCGATGATCCAGTAAGGAACATTTGAGCCTCATATTTTGCGCCAGCGGCAACTGTAGAAGACTTTGCTCTAACCATTGGAATGAACTGGTCGAAACTGATACGCTTAGCACCGGCATCCTTTGAAAGTTTATCAAGAGCGCGCGATTCGTAATCAAGTATTTCGGTCTCAGCCTGTGTAACCGAAGCCAAAGCTGCTATAACAGGCGTGTTTTCAAACGTGAATGTTAAGAAGTCCTTACGTACGTGGTCATCATTAGAGGCAAAAATTTTGATCTCTTTAGGAGCCTTTGCAATCTTGGTGAACGCAGGATCGATACTTGTAAGAGCGTTCAATTGTTTCACGTACTCGTTCAACAGATTTTCATAGTTCTTACCAACAGGCGATTTCGCGTCAATCATCATTGTCGCAACCTTGGAACTGTGATCGGTGATAAGGTCATCATTGACCTCAGCGTGTCCCGATTTATCCATCATGTCCTTTTTCAATTTTTCGATGGCGCCAATGGTGCTCTTTGTCAGGTCTCTGACTTTCTGTGCATTATCCTTAGCTTTCAGCACGCTAGCGTCCTGGCTTTCACCAGCATCCGCCATGATCTGCTGAAGTACCTTTTCACTTTCATTATTTCCTTCCGTAATAAGCCCATTAAGCGTTTCGTTGATGATAGCGAATTTCTCAAGGACCGCATTACTAACCTGGAGCGCAAGCAGCGCCGTCAAAACGAGGTACATCATACCTATCATTTTTTGACGAGGTGTTTCTTTTTTACCTGCCATGTTTTGGTTCTTTTATTGTTAAACGTTCGAAATCAGAGTTCATTATGCTTGGCCTCCACCTTTCATAGCAGTAAGCATGCTACCATAAACCTTGTTCAAAGAAGTAAGGTTGTCAGTAAGTTTACCGAGCTCTGAAGTAAACTTCGCGGTATTGTCACCAACTTTTGAAAGCCCGTTCATGGCACCGGTCAGGCTCTCATAGAACTTATTCATATTCTTCACGTGGCTATCAGCATCTTTCAATTCCATTTCATATACAGAATTGAGGGCAGCCAGGTTCTTAGTTACTTTTTGTACTTGTGAATGATATTCACCCGCATCCTTAGAAGCTTCAGACATGCTTGAAACAGCCTTGATAGCCGTATCGTATGACTTATTCATCTCAAGAAGTTGAGTTGACGCTTTCTTTACATTGGAAGCGTAGTCGGTAGTTGCTACAGCGGCATCAGAAAGATTTGACATCTTCTTTGCAGATTCAGCAAGGTTGTTCAAACCTTTGCCAAGGCTGTCGAGAAGTTCGGGTCCGATCTTAGCTTTCTCAAGAGAAACATCAAGTTGTTGAGTAAGTGATGCTCCGGGCTTGTTAGAAATTCTTGTAGGAGTGGAAGGAGCTTCATAGTCCTCACCCAGTTCAGGGTATACCTTAGACCAATCTGGCTCTTGATGAGGCGGTTCAAAAGCACTTAAAAAGAATATAATAGCTTCTGTCGTCAATCCGATAAACAACATTTGGTCAGCACCTTCGTAGTGAAGGATCTTAAATAAAGCTCCAATAATTACGACTGCCGCACCAATACCATAAATCTTCGGCATTATGGTCTTATAGAGTAGTTCAACAAATCCGCCTTTTTTCTTGCTCATTGTAGTAATGGTTTAAGTTTTGCCTTTTGATATTTTAAAGTTAGGTAAAAATGAAAGTTTATTCGGGTTAAAATTCTTGTCCGGATGAACGTCCCAGGTGGGTCATTGCGCATCTGAATCCGATGTAAGCCCGTGTGCTATCCTTAAATTCATAAGTCCGTGTACCAGTCTCCAGATAGTAGGCAACATCTTTCCAAGAACCCCCGCGAACGACTTTCTTAGGTGGTACTTTGGGATTGTATTTAGAGCTTTCGGGATTTGTTCTAGGGTCAATATACTGTGGGTTCAAGTCCCATACTGTGGGAACTGAAGCAGGGTTAAAGTCGTCAAGGCACCACTCAGAAACGTTACCTGCCATATCATACAAGCCGTAATCGTTGGGGAAATAAGCCTGAACTGGTGAAGAGTAAGCAAAACCATCATCGTAGAAGTTACCGCGACCTGGTTTGAAGTTCGCGAGCATACAACCTTTTGAGTTTCTTATGTAAGGATTACCCCAAGGATATTTTGCCATGTCACGGCCACCACGTGCCGCGTATTCCCATTCAGCTTCCGAGGGCAGTCGGAATGCCGGCATCGGGAAGTCTCCCACGCTCTTTCTATAATCGTTAAGGTAAGCGGTTCTCCACTGTCCAAAGAATACAGCAGCGTCCCAGTTAACACCTACGACTGGATATGCATCATAGCCAGGGTGCCAGTAATAATAGTCCTGAATCGGGTCGCCCATATGGTGTGCAAAGTCGCGCACCCATGCTGCAGTATCAGGATAATATTTCTGACGGAATGTTTCAGCATCAACCGTTTCGAAACCCTCAATGCTACCGTTGTCTACCAGGAAAAAGTTTGTAAACTGACGATACTCGTTGTTGGTGATTTCCGTATCGTCCATAAAGAACGAACCGATTGTTACCTGCTTATTGAAGTTGATCTGCGTAGACGCAGGATCTTCATCCGCTTGTCCCATGTGGAATGTTCCAGCAGGAATCGGAACCATCCCATACGGGATAGTCATCACCCAGCCTTCACGCCCCGGAACACCGACCAGTTCACCCTGGTCGCCACCCTTTTTGCCGCCAAGGCCTAGCAATCCACAGGCACTTGCAACTGCACCTGCCAGGACTAAAACAAGTTTTGAAACAACCGATTTATTCATACTTAATGCTCAGTTTGTCTATGCTTAAAAAATCAAAGGCTTCAAAGTTACCGTTTATTCGCCTTATTTTTTTGAGAAACGGATCACAAATTCCACAAAATCTTAAGAATCCCAAAATCATTTGTCGGCTAGTGCCTATACCGAGGGGTTCGAACGACTTTTTTACCGCTACCCGGATTCACCGGAAGATCGTAACTCAACATAAATTCCAGCGAAAAGCTTTCTTTCGCTGCTTGGTCCTTGACGATGAAATCGATCGCTGTTCCCAGCTTCAAGGATTTATCCTTCAACAGGCAGTACCCAAGTAATAAACTTGCTGCTTCTGATTGTCTAAACGCCAATCCGCCCCACATCGTATCTTTGATATGAGCAATTCCCGCCAAATCGCCTTGGACCTTGTTAAGATCTGTTCTGACGGCGAGGCTAAACTGAATTTTCAAATCAAAACTTACTTCATAGAAATACCCGGCGGTGGCGTTGATGTGGTTTTCCAACGCGCCTCTGACGCTGTCAGCACCAAAATCGAATTCTGACTTCAACAAATGGTTAAATCCAAAGCCGACATAATACTTTTCAGCTCTGTAAAAAACACCAAGACCGAGGTCAGGTCTTACCTGCGATTCTTTTCCTTCCTGGATCAACGGGTCACCCTCCTGAATGTATCGGTAATACTTACCGTTTATTGTTTGGGAGTAAATGCCAAGCTTCACGCCAAAGCTTAGTTTTGTTTCCTTGATACCTAAATGATAGGCGTACATGGCCTGTGCTTCGAGGTTATTCTGCGGACCCAGTTTATCGTTCATGATGTAAGCACCGAATCCGCTTCTGAGTTTGTAAATAGGAGTGTTAAAACTTACGAGTTGCGTGGTCGGTGCACCACCATCACCAAAACTTGATTGATATCCAAGCCACTGGCTACGGTGCAATGCCGTCATTCTCGTCACCCCATCGACACCCGCAAATGCAGGAGTCATATACAAGTTATTAAACATGTATTGTGTGAAGAGGGCATCTTGCTGAGCAAAAGCGCGCGCTCCAAAAAAGAGCAGCAAGAGGGTATAAAAAATCCTTTTCAGCATTAAGTTTAAAAAGTAGAATCTAAAGTAAACGCTTTTTTACGACACTGTCAACTAATGTAATTAAAGTGTAATAAAAAAGATCACTTAGTAATATTCAAAGGATGAACGACTTATTTGATGCCGTTGGCCTTCTTTATGTACAGTTCCAGCGCTCCTGTCATCGAGGGAGCATTAGGCAAAGGAGCTTCAATATCGAGTATTAAACCGGCATCATGTGCAGCTTTGGCCGTGGTTGGTCCGAACACTGCTATCCTGGTATTATTCTGTTTGAAGTCAGGAAAATTGACGAAAAGAGAGTTTATGCCCGAGGGGCTAAAAAATGCAAGAATATCGTAGTAAACTTCTTTCAATTCAGACAAGTTGGCGGCTACCGTGTGGTAGATGATCCCTTCTGTATACTGATAACCACCTTCTCTGAGAAAATCCGGTATGTCATTCTTACGAATGTCGGAACAGGGGAAGAGGTATTTTTCATTCTTATGTTTCTTCAAAATCTCAAGAAGATCCTGCGCCGTTTTAAGTCCCGTAAAAATTTTGCGTTTACGGATTACGATATACTTCTGCAGATAGTTTGAAGTTTGCTCGGAGATACAAAAGTATTTCATCTCCGGTGGCATTTCGATCTTTAACTCCTGGCAGATGTGAAAGAAATGATCGACAGCGTTTCGGCTGGTAAAAATTATCGCCGTGTGATTAAGGATGTCAATCTTTTGCTTTCGAAATTCTTTAACAGGAACCGGTTCTACCTGAATGAAGGGCCGGAAGTCAATTTTCAGATTAAACTTTTCGGCTAGTTTCAGGTAAGGGGAATTAGCGTCTGCCGGAGCTTCTTGGGTTACCAGGATATTTTTCACTTTGCGCATCCTGTCAGTAGCAATTTCACTCATCACGTAAAAAAGTTCGGGCTAATAATAAAGTACCTTAAGCGTAATCAGGAAAGGTATTAATTCCGTGGCACAAATGTACGAAAATAAATGAAACAAGGAACGGTCCATTTGTCGCCACAATTTCAACACGATCAATATGATCCAACATGCAAGCACCCAAGCCATCGTACTGAGAAAGAAAAAATAAAAACCCTCGCGCTGACCGTGCGTAATGAAATAAAGGAATACCACTATTGACAGGACTCCGAAAACTCCCAATAAGAGTCTAACCCAATTGAAAAAATGAAAGCCGCCAATCTGGCCCATTCCGAAAACAAAAGCGAGTCCGTAAATCAGCACAATCTTCGCAAAAAACAAACCTAACACGATCAAGCTCAGTTCCAGCCAGTGCATCACAGCTTCCCAAAAAGTAAATGATTGAAAGACCATTGCCGCCCTGTACTGCGATGGCAAAAAATGAAAAATGATCATCAAATAATATCCAAGCATCAAACTGCTGTAGACATAAAATAAAATATTGATACTGCTCGTGATGCGGGAATAGGTCTGACTTTCTTCACCCTCACGTACGGAAAATATTTTGGTGACGGAAAAATAATCCGATGCAAGCTTCGGATTCAGCTGTGTAATTACAATTAACACAATCATCAGGATCAAAACGCCGATGATCGCAAAATCTCTAAAGGAGGAAATGCCCCTCGGCAATGGCTCTATCGACGACGAACTTTTCGTGACCTTAGATTCAATCAAGGTCTTTAAACTTCCAGCCTTGATCTTTTCCTGAAAAATACTGATCTGCCACACAGACCCCTGAAAGATGCTGTTTAAGCTATCAATTTTTAAACGAAGTGCCCCTTCCGTGCTTTCTGCCAATTGACCATTGATGAAAATTGTGTACGGCGCAAAACTTTCTACGAACAGGTAGTTACCGCTAAACTTTGCGACTTCGACCTTAAAAAAAATACTGCGTGCGCTACCTACCTTCTCAAAAGGTTCATACACATCATTCTGAAAGACTTTCCACTCACGTTGAAGATCTTTTGTTGCCACATATTCCTGCGCTGTGGCAATGGATATTCCTACAGAGAGAAAAATCGTTAATATCAGAGCATTCGTTTTGATCAGCATACTTAAGTATCCCGCAAAAATATCAGAATCTAGTGTTATATCCGAAATGTCTAAGTTTGCCCTTCGATGGCCGGGTTGTACATCCATATTCCTTTTTGCAAGCAGGCTTGTTACTACTGCGACTTTTTCTTCTCCACAAACCAGGAGCAGCGAGTTCAGCTCGTACAGGCGTTAACCTCTGAAATCGCATTGCAAAAGGATTATCTCAGTGGCGAAATCCTCGAGACAATTTATGTCGGAGGCGGGACGCCATCCATCCTGTTGGCTTCAGAACTGAATGAAATTCTTGAAGCGGTACACCGGAATTTCTCTGTTTCCGATCGTCCCGAAATTACTCTGGAAGCAAACCCTGACGACCTAACCAAAGAAAAACTGGATGCCCTATATGATGCGGGGGTTAACAGGCTCAGTATTGGTGTCCAATCATTCGACGACAGGGTACTCAAGTCATTAAACAGGCCCCACGACAACCTAATGGCTAGGTGCTGTATTGAGGACGCCCGGAGCACGGGATTTGAGAATATTAGCATTGACCTTATCTATGCCATTCCACAACGACCCGACGAGGACTGGGGAAAGGATATTTACGAGACGCTCAAAATTAGTCCTCAGCATATTTCTGCATACTCATTGACTATCGAGGAAAAAACCGTCTTTGGAAAGTGGACAAAGCAAGGAAAAATGCAACCGGTGGATGACGACTCGTCAGCTCGCCAGCTAGCGTTGCTGATTGATCATCTTGAAAGCGCGAACTATGAGCAGTACGAGGTGTCTAACTTTTCAAAACCGGGTTTTCAATCCATGCACAATAGTAACTATTGGAAGAACGGGAAATATCTTGGCATTGGACCAAGCGCTCATTCTTACAATGGCGAAACCCGCCAGTACAACGTTAGTAATAACCCGACCTACCTGCGTTCCATTCTGCAACAAAAAATTCCTTGTACGCTCGAAATACTAACCAAGCAGGATAAAATAAATGAATATCTTTTGACCACTCTCAGGACATCATGGGGAGCAGATCTAAAAACCCTGCGTGAAAGATTTTCATTTGACCCTATTAAAGAAAACAACGATTACATACAAAGTCTCCAGCGCGAGGGCCTTATTGTTGTTGAGGGCGAAAGTCTTAAGCTGACGAAGAAGGGTCGATTCATGGCGGATAAGATTGCATCGGATCTATTTGTAATTGAACCGTGACTATTTGGCTTTCAATTGATTGATATCCATTCCCGTTGCCATTAATATAAATCATCAGGAAGTTTTGTATTTTACCCGGACTTATCATCGCATGAAATCTATAGAAGAAAAAAGGGTCTATATGCTACTTAAAGCCGTGATCTTCCATTATCACGGACTTGATGAGCAAGAAAAAAAGGATCTCGTAAGAACAGCCGAAGAACTTCAAGCGCCGGATGAGTATAAATGGGCGTTAGAATTTGTGGCGCAAGATTACATTACTGCGTTCGATCGAGCTCGCAGCTACCTCAACGATATCATCGGTGACTACGCGAAAGAAAAACGGATTGAATTGATCAACATGGTGTGGCAGGCTAACAATCTGAAAGGATATGTTACTGAGATGGAAGCCACCGCGATGCTAAAACTTGCAAAAGACTGGAACGTTCAGCGTGAGCTGATCGATCTCGTACTCAAATAAAAAGCGCCCCGATTGATCGGGGCGCCTTCTTGATTCAATATTTTATTATTTTTTTAGCCATTCATTGACGCCAGGAACTCATCATTGTTTCTTGTTCCCTTCATCTTAGCCTGCAGGAATTCCATAGCTTCCACTGAATTCATATCTGCCATGTACTTGCGCAAGATCCACACGCGTTGAAGTTCGTCTTCCCTCAACAGGAGATCTTCACGACGGGTACCGGACGCAGGAACATCCATTGACGGATAGACCCTTCTGTTGGTAAGTTTCCGATCGAGCTGAAGTTCCATGTTACCTGTACCTTTAAACTCTTCGAAAATCACTTCATCCATCTTGGAGCCTGTGTCAATAAGAGCCGTGGCGATTATAGTTAACGAGCCGCCGTTTTCAATTTTTCTGGCAGCACCAAAAAAGCGTTTCGGCTTGTGTAATGCATTAGCATCAACACCACCGGAAAGAATCTTACCGGACGATGGTACGACCGTGTTGTGCGCGCGTGCAAGTCGGGTTAGCGAATCAAGCAGGATCACAACGTCATGGCCACACTCAACCATACGCTTGGCCTTTTCCAACACGATGCTGGCAACTTTCACATGGCGTTCTGCCTGTTCATCGAACGTTGAAGCAACTACTTCGGCCTTCACGCTACGGGCCATGTCAGTAACTTCTTCAGGACGTTCGTCAATAAGTAATACGATCAAGTAAACTTCTGGATGGTTTTCAGCAATTGCGTTAGCAATGTTTTTCAACAATACAGTTTTACCAGTTTTGGGCTGGGCGACGATCATACCCCGTTGTCCTTTTCCTATAGGAGCGAAAAGATCCAGAATCCTCGTAGACAGGTTATCATGGGTCGTGCTAAGCCTTAATTTCTCGTTAGGAAATAATGGCGTCAGGTATTCGAATGCCACACGGTCGCGTATTTCTTCTGTTGTCTTTCCGTTTACTGATTCAACCTTTAATAAGGCAAAATACTTTTCGCCTTCTTTTGGTGGACGAATCAGACCTTTAACGGTATCGCCCGTCTTCAGGCCGAACAATTTGATCTGCGACGGTGAAACATAGATATCATCGGGGCTGGCCAGATAATTATAATCTGAGGAGCGGAGAAATCCGTAGCCATCCTGCATGATCTCCAGAACACCTTCATTGCTAATTGCTCCGTCGAATTCGCGAATCGAAGGGCGGAATACTTGTGGTTTTTCTTCTTTTGGTTCAGTTCTACTCGGACGCGTTTGTTCTTCGAAAACATTTGGTGATTCAGAGTCCGATTCATTTCCATTAAATGTCGTTGATGGACTATCAAAATTTATATCGATCGAATCGAGTATTTCGTCAGATGAAAAATCGGAATCCGTTTTTGGAGTTGGAGGAGTTGGCGCGACATTCTCACGTCTGCGAGGGCGCATTTTACGCTCGGGTTCAGAGTCAGAAACAGACGACGAAGCGGCGGGCGGCGATAATTTTTTTTCTGCATCACCAGCGACAGCTTGTTGATCAAGGATTTTATAGATGATATCTTGTTTGGAAAGCTTTTTTGCGTTTTTAACGCCCATCTCCTCTGCAATGTCCTTCAGTTCTGAAAGGAGCCTGACATTCAGGTCGTCAATAGTGTACATGTTAATTTTAAGAATGGATTGTGTTTAAAAAAGATTTGTAGAATTGGTAAATGTGTTCAGCCGAGCTGAGATTTAGTCATGGAAACAACAAACTAGAAAATAAAAATTCGATAAGTGTGTCCGGATTTATATTCAGAAGGCTTGGGATGAAGCCATATGACACTGCAAGTATAGCCACAATTTGCCTATAATCAAATTGTAAAATTATTTTATTCGGTGTAAAAACCCCTCCAGCCATTCAAAAAAACTAATTTTAGCCCCAAACAAACAATCGCCATGCTTCAAGTAGCAGTTATCAGAGAGCAGCACTCCAAAATAGTAGACGGACTCGCAAAAAGGAATTTCAACAACGCGTCGGAGCTGGTATCGATGGTGCTGCAAAAAGATGATCTTCGAAAGGATACACAAAAAAGTCTCGATGACCTGAAAGCCAAGGCAAACGCCGACGCAAAAAAAATCGGCGAGTTAATTAAAGCAGGAAAAACCGATGAAGCTAATTCATTGCGCGCCGCCGTTGCAACCGCCAAAGACAAGACCAAGGCAATGGAAAGTTCGCTGACAGATTTGGAAAAAGAGCTTATCGATCTTCTTTACAAAATCCCAAACGTCCCCCACGAAAAGGTTCCTGCCGGAGCCGGTGCAGATGATAATGTTACTGTATTCGAACACGGCGTTGTACCAAAACTGGGAAAGGATGCAGTGCCGCATTGGGAACTGATAAAAAAGTATGACATCATCGACTTTGATCTCGGGATCAAAATTGCAGGAGCCGGATTTCCCGTATACAAAGGCAAGGGAGCAAAGCTTCAACGTGCATTAGTAAACTTCTTTCTCGACGAAGCAGAAAAGCAAGGCTACAAAGAGGTTCAACCTCCCATTGTAGTTAATGAAGCCTCAGGATACGGTACCGGTCAACTTCCCGATAAAGAGGGACAAATGTATTTTGTCAACGAAGACGGACTGTACCTCATTCCAACTGCCGAAGTTCCTATAACAAATTTATACCGCGACGTTATAGTTCCCGACGATCAACTCCCCGTAAAGAACGTTGGTTATACACCTTGCTTCAGGCGTGAAGCAGGAAGTTGGGGCGCTCATGTTCGTGGACTGAACCGGCTGCATCAGTTTGACAAAGTTGAAATCGTTCAGATCAGAAAACCCGAGGAATCTCACCAGGCATTGGATGACATGTGCAGCTATGTACAGTCATTGCTGGAAAAGCTTGAACTCCCCTATCGAAAGTTATTGCTTTGTGGAGGAGATATGGGATTTAATTCTGCTATAACATACGACATGGAAGTTTATGCGGCAGGTCAGCAACGATGGCTTGAAGTAAGTTCGGTCAGCAACTTTGAAACATTCCAGGCAAACCGGCTGAAGTTGCGTTATAAGAATGCAGATGGAAAGACACAGTTACTCCACACATTGAATGGAAGCGCACTTGCATTGCCTAGGATTGTGGCAGCCATTCTGGAGAACAATCAGGATAGTAGTGGAATTCGCCTTCCAAAAGTACTGGTGCCGTACACAAAATTTGAAATGATCAATTAGGTTTTTTTAACACTGGACGTGCCACCACATAAGGTGGCACATTCATTTTGAAGAATATAACATGGTAGATGCTTCGTTAACTTTAATCAATGCCGTATCAGTTCATGCCGTTGGTAACAAACTACTGGGCGACGAACTTGGAATGTCAGATAATGTGCTGCAATTGGCGGGCGATAAAATTAGGAGCCATCTGCTCACTTACTTTTTTTCGAGTTTTAACTCTCCGGAATACCATTGCTTTGATATCGATAAGGAAGATGCGAGTCCTAATTTCGTCTATCCCTTGATAAAAGAAATTTTCGCTGACCCCGGCCTGTTGCACGATCGGTCTGTTGATCTCGCCAAACATCTGTACGCAGTTTCACAACACCATCACATAAAGTCCGGGGACTTATTTGTCGGTCATTTCTCCGGTGTGGTTGTTGAGCGTAAAACTTTTGATGCGGTGGGGTTATTTAAATGCGAGACAAAGGAATCCTACCTCAAACTGAAGAAGGAGTCGGGCCGCTTTAAATTAAGTGATGATGAAGGTATTAATATAAGGAAGCTTGACAAGGGCTGCCTGATTTTAAACGATCAGGAAGCTGAAGGATACAAGGTTCTTATTGTTGATAACACCAACAGGTCTGAAGCACACTTTTGGAAGAATGACTTCCTGGGTGTAAGCGTGGGGTCGGATGCGTTCCATCACACTCACAACTTCATGAACCTTACGCGACAGTTTGTCGGCGATCAGCTGGACGAAGAGTTCAGTGTATCAAAAGCCGACAAGATCGATCTTTTAAATAAATCAATGAGTTTTTTCAAATCACGGGATCAATTCAATCAGAATGAATTTGAAGCCGAAGTTTTGGAAGATCCCACCGTAATAGAATCGTTCAGGAAATATGAGAAACATTTCATGAGTGATCAGGACATTGTTAACAATTTTGAAATATCTGCGCAGGCTGTGAAGCGGCAAGCCCGCGTTTTCAAAAGTGTATTAAAGCTTGATAAGAATTTTCACATCTACATCCATGGCAACAGGGACCTGATTGAAAAGGGCTTCGACGAAATAAAGAATCGCCATTATTACAAGATATACTTTGACGAAGAAAGTTAATCTGAAAGTGGCAATTTCATGCTAACTTTAGATACAATAACAAAGACGATGGAAACACAAAGTTTTGGACAAAAGGTTAAACGCACCACTAAGAAGATCGTCAAGATTTTCATTATTACAGCAATAATAGTTCTCGTTGGAGGTTTCAGCTTTTTGTATTGGGGCACCTATGAAGACGGTGTGATGGCTGGAAAGGTCCTCCGGATTAGCCAGAAGGGGGTTATGTTCAAGACGTATGAAGGAAAGATCAACCTCGAAACCTTTGGCGCTTTAAAAGGTACAAGTCCCATTGCTGAATCATTCGATTTTTCGGTGGAGAAGGACGAACAGGATCTTATTAAGGAATTGGAGACGGTCGCACTTAGCGGCGAGCGGGTTAATTTATACTTTGTCAAACGTTACGTGGGTTTCCCGTGGAGGGGCGACACTAAATATTTTGCTACACGCATTGAGAGACTTCAGTAGTCCCTCGATAAAAAAATCGATAAAAAATTAAAGGCTGCCTCTTTAAGAAGCAGCCTTTTAGTTGGGTTGTTTAATCAAGTGTATTTTAAGCTGTAGCCGCAGAAGCTTCTTCAAACTTTTGAGAAACTTTCAGCACAACTGTTTTCTTCGCTTTGTATCCGCAATAACCGCACTGATAGTGTTTCAGAAGCTCACCTTCTTGTGCAACAGTGGCAGGTTTTAGAATTTCTTCTCTCACCACCTTAAACGTTTGATAGTTGCACTCAGGGCACTGTAATGCGTGCAGGTGACCAGAGTAACGTTCAATCTTAACATATCCAGTCTCTTCATCTTTCCAAACATCATAGTCGACAGAGAACACATTCTCTTCAGCCTGCATACCTTCATCGAGGTAGGCGTCTTCTTCAGATTCACCCAGCAACTTCATGGCTTTGCCAGTCTTCGGAGAAACCCGTGGCTTGTAGCGGAGGGCCTTCAATCTTTTTTCGATAAAGAACGGGTAATAGAACTTAAGCATGTTCTGAACGATGAGCGCAACGATCATACCCATTGCAAAAGTTGTGAACCCTAATACGAAGATCCACAAAGTATTCAATTTTTGAATGTTGGAGTTGGCGTAGAAGCAGCATCCGATAATCAGAATGATCGCTGCAATCCAAAGCGTTCTTATCTCCATTCTGTTTATGAAATCATATTTCACTTTCGCATCATTGATCGTAGCGAGGCGGATAACATGATAAATCACAATTAAAATCGAAACTACCCATGCCACGTACGCAACGTTTTTCGCCATTGCATTCCAAGCATCAAAATTTTGTGTAACAATTTCGTCCATATTACGGATTGGTTATTTGTGTTCTCAATAGCAAATATAAAGGCCTCTGTCTATTTAACCTAGCAAGGTTAGAGAGTAAATCGCGTTAAATGGCCGTAATTTAATACAGAATTAATAAAAATTCAGAACCAATAACCCGTAGCCAGTTCCTATAGAGGTCAGATTTTACTTAAAAAGCCGCTGATTTTTGCAGCTGCATCTTCAGGTCGTTCGAACATCGCCATGTGCGCAACATTGGAAAGGACATGAATTTCAGGTTTTTGGCATTCCGCGGCCTGCCGATGAATTGACTCCGCAGGGATTCCCTGGTCCTTATCACCCGCGAGAAACAGCGTAGGTTTTTTAAAGCTTTTCAATGTTTTAGTCTGATCCGGGCGATCTCTCATTGCCAAAGTATATCCTATAACCGCTGATTCTTTCGACTCCGCAGCGATCCGTTTCACCGCCTCTATGGCTTCGTGATTCGGATCCGCAAAAAGAGGAGTTATAAAGTTTGTCGCGAAAACCTTCGCACCGTTATTGTTAATAAATTCTAATGCTTTATTCCGCGATTGTTTTTTTTCCTCTGAGTCGGCATAAGCCGTGGAGTGAAACAAGCCCAAACCGGCAAACAGATCTGGTCTCTTTTCTACCATCGCCAGCGCGACATATCCACCGAGAGAGTGGCCAATGATTACACTATCGCTTACACCATTGTCCTCAATCAGCTGTATTAATTGCTCCGCCACTTGAGCCAGGGAAAATCCTGGTGGAAGTATCGGACTCTTACCAAAGCCGGGGAGGTCAGGAGTAATTACGGTATTAGAATTTTTGAAACGATCACCGAATGTTTTCCAAATTCCGTGATGCATAGGAAACCCGTGAATAAAAATGACTGGATTCCCCTTGCCGCGTTGTTCAAAAAAAAGATTGGTCATTTTAGATTTTCGAAACAGACTCTAACATCGCCACCACCGCTTTTTCAATTCCATCAGCATCGAAGCCACACTCTTTGTGAAGCTCATGTTGCTCACCGTGTTCAACCACACGATCAGGAATACCCAGCCGTTTTATTTCGGAGTGGTAATTATGGTCGGCCATGAATTCAATGATCGCACTTCCGAATCCGCCCTGTATCGACCCATCTTCTACCGTCAGAACCTTTTTGTACCGGGAGAAAATTTCGTGCAGCAGCTCTTCATCGAGAGGTTTTACAAAACGCATATCGTAATGTCCAACTTCAATGTTCTGCTTTGACAAACTGTCACAAACTTCAACAGCGTAATTACCAACATGACCGATCGTTAAGATTGCGAGCTCTTCTCCTTCTTTGATCTTCCGGCCCGACCCGATCCGTATCTCCTCCATCGGAGTTCTCCAGTTCGGCATTACACCCTGACCACGCGGATAACGAATTGAGAATGCTTGCTCTTTTCGCGGCACCTGAGCCGTAAACATTAGATTTCTAAGCTCCGACTCATTCATAGGAGCCGCTACAATCATGTTTGGAAGACAACGGAAGTATGCAATGTCATAAGCACCGTGATGGGTGGGTCCGTCAGCACCAGCAAATCCGGCTCTATCAAGGCAGAAATTTACAGGCAAATTCTGAATGCAGACATCGTGAATTACCTGGTCATAGGCGCGTTGCATGAAAGTACTGTAGATGTTGCAGAAGGGTATTAATCCCTGCGTCGCTAGTCCAGCCGAAAAAGTAACGGCGTGTTGCTCGGCGATACCAACATCTATCGCACGTTCGGGCATCTCCTTCATCATGATGTTCATGGACGAACCCGAGGGCATCGCCGGAGTTATACCAATGATCTTGTCGTTTTGTTTTGCAAGCTCAACTAACGTATGTCCAAAGACCTCCTGATATTTCGGAGGCTGTGGTGATGTGAAAATCTTCTTATGTATCTCACCGGTAATCTTATCGAAGGTGCCCGGTGCATGCCATGTCGTGGCATTGCCCTGTTCAGAGGGACCATAACCTTTGCCCTTAACGGTCACGCAGTGCAGAATCTTCGGGCCTTTGATATTCTTAAGGTCGTTTAATACGGTGACGAGGTGATTAACATCATGACCATCCACCGGACCAAAGTATCGAAGGTTCAATGACTCAAACAGATTGCTTTGGCTTAGCAACGTTGCTTTGATCCCTGCTTCAACTTTAGAGGCTATTTCCTGGGCGCTCTTTCCAAACATGGAGAGCTTGCCCAGCAGGTTCCAAGCTTCATCTTTGAGTTTATTATAGGCCTTACTGGTTGTAATGTCAGTAAGGTAATCCTTCATGGCCCCGACGTTGGGGTCGATTGCCATGCAGTTATCATTCAATATGATGAGAAGGTTTGTGTCGGAAACGCCGGCGTGGTTTAACCCTTCAAACGCCATGCCTCCGGTGAGTGCACCATCTCCTATTACCGCGATATGCTGTTTGTCATCAATATTGAGATAGCGCGATGCAACTGCCATTCCCAACGCTGCAGAAATGGACGTTGACGAATGTCCTACACCAAAAGTATCGTACTCGCTTTCTTTTCGCCTCGGGAAACCGGACAGGCCTCCATATAATCTGTTCGTATGGAATTCCTCTTTTCTGCCTGTGAGGATCTTATGTCCGTAGGCCTGATGACCGACATCCCAAATGAGTTGATCGTAAGGGGTTTTAAAAACGTAGTGCAGAGCCACGGTTAACTCAACGACGCCAAGGCTTGCACCAAAATGGCCACCATAAACCGACACATTGTCGATAATGAACTGGCGAAGCTCGTCGCACAGCTGGACAAGCTGCGCCTGATCCAGCTTTTTGATGTCGTCAGGGCTGTTGATTTCCGCCAATAATTTTCCCGGAGTGATCAGCATCGTACTTTTTGAAACATTAACAAGGAGTTGAAGGTAAGTGTTCTGAAACGCTTTTCAACCCCAAATAAGCAACAAAGGTAGTTATTTCCGGGATGTCCATTTTTTTTTGAGGATTATAAATAAATTTGTGCCCAATGACCATGTCGCAGGAGAATTTTGAGGTAAAACTACCCCTTTTTGAAGGTCCATTCGACCTTTTGTTATTTTTCATAGAGCGGGATGAGCTCGACATCTACGACATCCCCATCGCAAAGATCACAAACGATTTTCTGGACTATATTCATCAGATGGAGGTGCTCAACATGGAGCTGGCCAGTGAGTTTATCCTGGTTGCGGCAACCCTAATGCGGATCAAGTCCAAGATGCTATTGCCAAGGCCGCAATTGGATGAGCAAGGCAATGAGATCGATCCTCGCGAGGAGCTGGTAAGACACCTCCTTGAATACAAGAAATACAAGTCGGTTATCGACAATTTCCACAAGATTGAGGAAGTCGAACTGATGAAGGAAAAGCGAGGCAACCTGATGAAGGAACTTAAGGTACTTGCTGAAAGTACAAATGTTGAAGCCGAACTTCAGGATGTGACTATTTACAAACTGATGACAGTATTTGAAAGGATACTGAAACGTCAGGAGGCGGAAAAGAACAAACCTGTACACCAGGTCATTCAATATCCTTACACAGTTGAAGGGCAAAAGAAGTTCGTTCTCGATGAGCTCTCGAAAAAACAAAGACTATCATTTACTGATCTTGTCCTGGAATATCCCACACGTATTGGAGTTATATTCAATTTTCTGGCTATCCTCGAGCTATTGGCCCTACAGGTGCTTACTATTCAGATCGGCGAAGGTTATGGCAATTTCTGGATCGGTAAGTCAGAGCCGAAGGAAGCGGTGTTGTGAGCCGTTAATCATTATCCGTTAATCGTTAATCGTGCGTGAGGGACGAGGGTGTGTGTGGAAGACAGCCCGAATGTTATTTTCCAAGTTTGTATTTCATAGTCAAGTTAGTTTTCACCGCAAAGTCGCACGTAAGCTAACACGCTTGGACAGTGGCATCCTTTGGCCTTGATGATTTATAATGTTGGCTTTTCTCTGCGATTTCTACGGTCAAAAGTCAGCGCACACATTATCAACATACGCACCAACGTTCATCGACGCACCCCACACCCACACTCACACCCACGATTAAAGGATAACGATTAACGATTCACGGCTTCTCCCTAACAGGTAAAATTCAAAGTAAACACGCTTCCGTTCCCTGGTGAAGATCTCACCATGATGTTCCCTTTCTGCTTCTGCATGATTTGTTGAGAAATACTTAATCCAATCCCGGAACCACCTTTTTTCGTCGAGTAAAATGGAACAAAGATCTGGTCGATGTCTTCGGCGGCAATTCCGCAGCCCGTGTCTGAGACGTTGATGTTGACGTAACGATTCCCTTCTCTGCCAACTTCGATGTGTATGTCCTTGCCTTCAATGTAATTCGACATGGACTCAATCGCATTCTTCATGAGGTTGATCAGTACCTGCATGGTCAGGTTTTTATCTGCGTAGATGTTACATGAACCATGACCATTCGCGGCATGAAGTACAATGTTCTGTTTGTTTAACTCTGGTGTAAACAGGCGGGTGACCTCACTTATTATTTCGCCGACCGGTATCTTAACCAACACCGGTTCTGGAATCTGATTGACGCTTCGGAAATTTTGAACAAACTCTTTCAACGATTTGCTTCGTTGGTCTATTGTCCTGAGACTGTCGAGCATATCCGTCCGTTCTTCGGGGGTCAACCGGCGATCTTCGGACTCGGAGTTGGAAACCATCTCAAATATGTATGATGACAATGTCGATAAAGGAATCGCTGAGTTTGAGATCTCATGTGTCAATACCCGAAGTAATTTTTGCCATGCCTCAGATTCTTTAGCTGCCAGCTCGCTGCTTACGTCTGTCAACGCAATCAATTTCAGATTCTTCTCCCTGAACTTTAGATGCCTTGACGTAACGGACAAATCAATCGTTTTCCCTCGTTGAACTATACGGAAAGACGATTTTTCCCCATCCTGAACTTCTTTAAGAAAGTCAGGAAGCGAACGATCCACTCGCCATAAAGAGTCGACCGTTTGAAGGAAAGGAATTTGAAAAAGGTTTTTCGCAGCGTCATTAATCAAGTACACTTCATTGTTACTCTCTTCAAAACAAATCAACGGTACAGCTGCATGTTCTACTACGACCTGCAACAACTGGTGTTGTGATTCTTTCTCCGAACGCAAATTCCTGAAGGTATCGTTGAGTTGGTTGAATGCCTGGTGAAGATCATAATCGTTGGACTTTTCATTCTCGGAAAAGGTGACGGAAAAATCGTTTTGGTTTAGTGACTGCAGGAAAGCCGTGAGCTTGCGTTCCGATTGCTCTACAAATCGTACGGTTTCATAGAAAAGAGCCGCCGTTCCAAGAGCTGTCCAGATACCGGCCATCCAGTAGGGTGAGTCGAAGAAAAGATAACCCGTCAGGCATCCTAAGACACATGTTCCTGCCAAACGGAATGCAACTTTAGAGCGGAAAGATTTTTTAAGGATACGGTTGTTGTGCTTTGCGTTCGGCATTTTCAAAATTGATTGCTGCCATTTCCAGAGACCGATTGAGAACTATTAAGAAAGAACAGGATGGAGTTATTCGCTCAAACCATACTCCTCAATTTTCCGGTATAGCGTTGTTCTTCCAATGCCTAACTCCTCCGATGCCTTCGTAAGATTTCCGTTGCACTTCTTCAGCGCATGCTTAATCACACTCTTTTCGACGTCGGACAGATTTAATGTCGTAAGATCCGTATTAGATTCCAAGGTAGGACTAAGCTGAAAGTCTTCAGTTTTCAGCAGCGGTCCCTTGCCAAGGATCACAGCCCGCTCAACAGAGTGCTGAAGCTCGCGAATGTTTCCGGGCCATGCGTAATTTGAAAGTTTCTGCAGCAGCACTTCGTCTAATTCGACATCCTTATTGTATCGCCTGGAAAATTCTTCAAGATAATATTTCGTGAGCAACGGGATATCCTCTCTTCTCTCCCGCAACGGAGGCAATTTGATCTCAATCGTTTTGATCCTGTAAAATAAGTCCTGACGGAATGTTCCGCTCTTCACCATATCATAGATCGGTGCATTGGTGGCGCAAATGATCCTTACATCAAGCTGTACTACTTTACTCGAACCAATTTTGGAGAGCGATCGACTTTGAATAACCGACAATAGCTTAACCTGGAGATCGGCGGAGAGGTTTCCAATCTCGTCCAGGAACAATGTTCCTTTATTTGCTAATTCAAATTTTCCTAATCTTGTTTCTTTGGCATCGGTGAAAGATCCTTTTTCATGGCCAAACATCTCCGACTCAAATAGCGTCGCAGGTACGGATCCAAGGTCGACGGAAATGAATGCTTCGTCCGCTCTGTTGGATTGATTATGAATACCTCGGGCTACAACTTCTTTTCCCGTGCCATTTTCTCCCAAGAGAAGCACGTTTGCATCCGTCGAGGCAACCTGTTGCATGGCATGAACTACTTTTTCCATTGCCGCTGATGAGGCAATAAACACCTGATGATTTTGATTCAGGTGATGTTGCAAGGCTTTATGTCTGGACTTCAGTTCCTTGTTTTCTTTTCTTGCGCGTGCCTGCTGATAAGCATTGATGACCGTTGCCACGAGCTTTTCTTTGTCCCAGGGTTTTGGAAGGAAGTCGACAGCTCCTTCTTTAATAGACTTAACCGCCAGCTCGATATCGCTGTATGCCGTTTGCATCACAACCTGCGTTTGAGGTGAGATCTGACGTATTCGGTTCATCCAAAAAATGCCCTCGTTGCCGGTAGTAACGCCAGCCTTAAAGTTCATGTCAAGCAACACCACGTCGTAATCCGTTTGCTTTAGACTTGATTCGAGTGTCTTGGGTGACAAAAGAGTATCGATGTTCTCAAAGAAATTCTTAAGGATCATCTTTGAGGTGAGCAGGACATGCTCGTCATCATCAACTATGAGGATATTGCCAACGTATTTTTTCATGCAGGGCTCGCTTATCTAAATTTACATTTTTTTGATCATTCATTGCATGTCATTCATGCTCCAGACCTTGACGGATTCTTCATAATGCATTCTCCAAGACGATGCAGCGGTCAAACATGATTGCCAACAGTATCGCCTGCCAAAGGCAAAAGAATGGCAAGTCCATTGGCGACGATGATCCCAAAGAACGAATTTCGTAACAAGAGTCCGACGGCAAGCTTGAGGTTTAGCAACATAAGGTTGGGTGTTCGCGGGAACCAAGTGCCAATACGATTCCAGAAATACAAAAGCCGCTTCTATTCCTTTTTGGAAGGTCAAACCCGGGGCGAATACGATGCTGTGCCAATTTGAAACAACGGATCTGTATCATTTTAATACAAACCCGGAGCGGTAAGATCCGGCTCGGCCTCAGCGCAAGGACGGCAAATTGAATAAGAATGAAATGGTTTCATGCTGATTTTACTGGATAGTTCCATTGATCCGACTTATATTCAGATCAAAGCGGGGATATTTGTGAATAGGTGTAAGAACTCGGTGACAAAGTGATATGGGAACAGCTTTGTCGGGAGATTGTAAGTGCGGGAAGTGCGTTCAATTCTTTGAAATTTTTTTATGGCTCATCTGCCACATTTTATTGTCGATCTTGCCTTGATCCTTGGTGTTGCAGGCGTGACCACGTTGATATTCCGGAAAATAAATCAACCGGTCGTGCTCGGCTACATCATAGCAGGTTTCCTGGTAGGGCCGCACGTGTCATTGTTTCCGACCGTTGCTGATTCGGAAGGTGTAAGGCTATGGTCGGAGATTGGAGTGATCTTCCTTCTGTTTTCACTGGGACTTGAATTCAGTTTTAAGAAACTGGCTAAAGTTGGCGGCGCAGCTTCGGTCACTGCCATAGTGGAAATCGCTGTTATGATCGGTCTGGGTTTTCTGACAGGTCAACTGATGGGCTGGACGTTAATGGATAGCATTTTTCTTGGCGCAGTCTTGGCAATTTCATCGACGACTATCATCATTCGCGCGTTTGATGAAGTCGGCGTCCGGACACGAAAATTTGCCATGCTGGTCTTTGGTATTCTTATCGTTGAAGACCTTGTGGCAATACTGCTGCTGGTGGTCTTGTCGACGTTTGCTGTCAGTCAACAATTTGCAGGCTCTGAACTTCTAACCCAGATATTCAAGCTCGTATTCTTCCTGACGCTTTGGGTTTTGGGAGGTATATTCTTAGTTCCGACCTTTCTTAAGCGAACACGAAAGTTGATGAACGACGAAACGATGTTAATCGTTTCCCTGGCATTGTGCCTGCTTATGGTTGTGCTGGCCGTCAAGGCAGGATTCTCAGCGGCACTTGGCGCGTTTATCATGGGGTCCATCCTTGCCGAAACTTCACAAGCCGAACGGATAGAGCACCTTGTCAAGTCTGTCAAGGATTTGTTCGCAGCTATCTTTTTTGTGTCTGTTGGAATGATGATCGACCCTAATGTGCTGCTTGAGTATGCCGTAGAGATCACAATTATAACGCTAATCAGAGTCCTTGTGAAGCTTATTGCCACTTCACTTGGTGCCTTGCTGGCGGGCCAATCTCTGAAGCATTCAATACAAGCAGGAATGAGTCTGGCACCGATTGGCGAATTCTCGTTTATTATCGCTGCCCTTGGCGTGTCCCTTAACGTAACAAGTGGTTTTCTCTATCCCATTGTGGTGGCCATTTCAGCACTAACCACATTTACAACGCCTTTCCTGATTAGACAATCCGGAACAGTTTTCAACTTCATTGAAGCTCGCCTTCCTCAGCGATGGCTCAAAGCCATTAACCGCTATAGCTCAGGGTCACAACAATTGTCGGCATATAGTGAATGGAAAGAACTTTTACGCGGATATGTCATGAACGCTATCATGCACTCACTCATCATTGGCGCATTGATCTTCCTGTCGCAAAGGTATCTGAGGCCATTCACGCAGGAGCATTTTCCTAATTCAATAACTGCAACCGTTGTTTCAGTGCTCGTCACGCTGATCATTACCGTCCCTTTTTTCTGGGCAATAGCGATCCGGCGGATAAATAAAGACGCCTACCGTAATCTTTGGTTGAACCGAAAAATTAAAAGGGGGCCGTTGATCGTCATCGAGCTTGCACGTATATGCCTTTCAATACTGCTGATTACTATATTGATTAATATCTACTTTTCATTTTCTGTCGCCGTCCTTGTCGCCGTGGTTGCGATGGCTCTTGCAATTGTTGTGTTCAACAAAAGACTGCAGTCGTTCTACGAAAGAATGGAACGAAGTTTCCTCACGAACTTCAATGAACGGGAGTCGCTTAAGCTGGTTAGACCAGAGATTACCCCGTGGGATGCCCATCTTGCAACCTTCGACGTGGAACCTGAATTTCCATTTTCAGGCAAGCAATTGCGGGAACTTCGCCTCCGCGAAAAGTATGGCGTTAACATTGCTCTGATCGAGCGGGGGAAATCCTCAATAATTTCACCTGACCGGTATGAGAAGTTATATCCTGGTGACAAGCTTTCTATCATTGGCACCGATGATCAGCTTTCGGCAATCAAGGAAGTGTTCAAAAATACGAACGATAACTCCGAGTCGGACGTGGACAAAGATGAGATCGTATTACAAAACTTCACTGTCAAGCAAGACTCGAAGCTCTTGAGGCGAACTATCCGCGAATCAGGCATACGCGACGAGGCGCAGGCTCTCGTTGTTGGACTCGAACGAGACGGGCAGCGAAATCTGAATCCTGAATCGATGCTGATCCTTCTGGAAGGAGATATTGTCTGGATCGTCGGACCAAAAAATAAGATCACGAAGTACCTTTGGAGCGAGGAGAAATCTTAAAGGCCTGATGGATAAACTCGAAAATGGAATGATTTACATTTCAGGTTATCACTGATAAGTATTCACCCGGATTTAGTTGGCTATTCACATTTCAGCGCTTCCACGGGATTCCGTCTCGCTGCTTTCCACACCACTGCAGCTACCGAGGATAGCATGATGGCAAGGAGGATAATCACTGGCAAAGCAAAGTGCCACCACTGTAGCACTATTTGCTCAGAAAACTTTTGTAGGTAAGAATCGGTCAACGCATAGGCCAGGGGCGTTGCTATCAGGACAGCAAATCCTACCTGCCTTAATGTTGGCGACAACAAAATTTTAGCTATTTGGTGCAGGCGTGCGCCAAGCACTTTTCTTATCCCGATTTCCTTTGTCCTTGAGACGGCTTTGTTTGAAATGACACCCAATAGACCCAGACATGCAATTCCAATAGCTATCGACGTAAAAAGCGACATTTGATTTCTGGCTATCTCCTCACTTTGGTAGTGCACGTTCATATGGCTATCCAGAAAGTACCAATGAAAAAGTTTCCCCGGAAATATTCGCTCATACCTAGTTTTGATCGCTTCTATCATTTGATCCGATCCGTGTTTCAACCGCAAAGACATCCTCGCCGGGTAGTTCTTCGGGAAGAGATGGTTTCGGTACGTTAGCAGAGTTCCACGATTGGCACTAGCCAACGTCGATTGTTTGTAGAGGGGACTGTATTTATGATCTTCGATCACACCAATTACTTCGGCAGTCGTTGCGAACGGTCGCCAGGGATGTTTTTCAACCAATACACTTTTACCAATTGCCTCTTCCGGCGTCCATCCCATACACCTCGCTGCTTCCCGACTAACAACAACATTTCTTTGGTCGCCGGGATTATCAGGCCGGAAATTGCGGCCTGCCAAAATCTCCAGTTTGTAAAATGGAATAAATCTCTCGTCAACGCCACCATCGCTTTTTGGAACAACATATAAATTTCTCTCATCAAGTGACCTGAACCCTATTCTGTTCCTGATCAAGTCGCCGGCAACGGTCCGGCTAATGGTAACATCCTCAACTCCTGCAGTTCCGAGTAGTTCGTTTTTCAACTGTTCCACTTCATTGCTTCGACCGATGATGGAATCATTAACGGGCAGCTCAACTACAACCACGCCATCCCTGCTTAAGCCCCACGAATTACTCAGTACTAAATTCACCTGGCTAACGACAGCACCTAACCACACAATTAACACCACCGCTATTACAAACTGCAGAACCGAAGTAATTGTGGTAAAATTTTTACCCTCAGCAAAAACTTTCCCAAAATTCAGCATTGATCGTATTGTTAACCTCCAGGTCACAAAAGCTGGATGCAACGCTGCGACCAATATACCGATGAGCATTGCCAATAAGAAGATCAGTATGGTTTCAACCTTGAGTTCATTCCAATCCGGCACATATAACTGGAAAAGAAGCTCCAGCGGTGACTTCAACAACTGAATAAGTGTGACAGCCACCAGGACTGCGAGCATATTGACGATCAATGATTCTACCAAAAATTGGATCACAAAATCCATTTTTCGTGCACCAGCGGCCTTCCTGGTTGCTAATTCCTTCATGCGGGCTGATTGCGTTGACAATTGGAGATTCACGTAATTGATCCATGCCATTGCCAGGACAACGATTCCAACAACGAGAAATATTTGAAGCTTCAGCTTAGATTTGGGTGAATACGAATCGTTCTCAAATATTTGAAATGCAGCTTCTGCTAACGGCTGAAGGTGAAAGGTGTATGTCGAGCCGGGGAAAGCATCCTGAAAGTTCCAATGCAATCCTGTTTCATCTGCTGCTGCCTTTTCCAATGCTGAAATGTCGGCTCCCTTACGCAGTTTGAAATAACTCACCGCCGTCTCCTGGAACGGATCAACACTTTCCATCGCGTTTGCGATGTGCAGCGTCGAAAACAATACGTCCATATTCAAATGAGTGTTTCTGCCGATCTTAAATACACCTGTGACAGTAAACGATCTGTGTTCATTAAGCATAATGACTTTGCCGATTGGATCCTGATCACCAAAGTATTTGAACGCCGCTGTTTGTGATATAACAGCCGCGTCGGCTTGGCTGAGCACCTGGCCAGGTTGGCCTTCTATTAAGTCAATTGAAAAGAACTCGAAGAAATTCGGATCTGCAAATGCACATCTTGTCTCTTTAAATGAATGCTTTTCGTGCCTGGGATCTATGTAAGATAGATTAATCTCTGTTCCAAAATCTGACCAACCCGCAGTATCAGTTTGGGGTCCATGCCAACGTATGGCGTCGAAATTTTTTTGGTGAATAATCCGCGTGAGACTCTCAACATCCTTATTATTTTCACTCAGCAACCTTACTAGTATGGGAGGCAATGTGCTAAAAATATAATGATCCCAATTTTCGCCTTCGGGAAAAAAGAAATCACAGTATAGCCGGTAAATTCGCCCGTGGTCTTTGTGGAACCGATCACTTTGCAGTTCATAGGTAGAGTGCTGCCACAGAATAAAAAACACAGCAAAGCCTACACTGAGTCCCGAGATATTAATGAAAGTAAAGAAAGGACTTCTTATCAATAACCTTACCGAAAGTTTGATGTAATTCTGTAGCATTTGCGTGGAATTTCCTTCCTACGATCCAAAAGAAGTACCACATTTGAAAATACGGAAAAGTGCCCTTGTCTGCACTACTTTTATACTCGGCGCTATCAAACTGTATTATTTTGAAACAACACTATGTTTCAACTCTGAACAAACTATGCATCCTGAAACGTTATTCACGACGAAGTGATTCTACAGAATTTGTTCGCGACGCCTTAATCAAAGGCATGACTTCTGCCGCTATTTTTTGGTCAGCTCACAGTTGATCAACCAATTTATTCCAAACCTGTCCGTCAGCACGCCAAAGTAAGCGCCCCAAAACGTCTCTGCCATTGGCATTTTTATTTGTGCCCCGTTCGAAAGTGTAGTGAAAATTCGATCTGCCTCGTTACGGTCATTTGTATCGATCGAAAGGGCAATATTATTACCGACAATGGTTTTTTCACCGGAGACTTCGGCTTTGTCGCAACCCATCAAGATTGTCTCTTTGCTGATAGGCAATGAAATGTGCATGATCTTTTCATCATTTCCGGGCTGGAATTTTTCTTTATCCGTTGGTGGAAGGTCCTTATAACGCCCTATGTATTGGAACTCGCCGCCGAAAGCAGATTTGTAAAAGTTGAATGCCTCTTCGCAATTACCGTTAAAGGTTATATAGGCGTTTACTTTTGTCATAGGTCCTATTTTTATTTTTTGCCCCACGAAGTTCAC
>Ga0193738_1000087_pt1 | contig 57988 bp, 51 predicted proteins | sample L2a1metaG_FD_144927 | JGI IMG/M metagenome (GOLD analysis project Ga0193738, IMG submission 144927) | Soil microbial communities from a riparian zone of the East river system, Colorado, United States - L2a1 | ecosystem: Environmental > Terrestrial > Soil > Riparian zone | place: USA: East River... | reverse complement strand
ATGGAATCCGCCATCCGCACTTCATCCAACGCTTGGAACGGACGTCCCGCTTGTTTTCGATGTGGTTGATACATGGAATAGTCGCTCGATCGGTGGCTGTACCTATCACGTGGCTCATCCCGGGGGTAGAAATTATGATACATTTCCTGTAAATGCCAATGAAGCGGAAGGCAGAAGAATAAGCCGCTTTTGGAATGAGGGACATACACAAGGACCGATAACGCCTTCAATTACATATACAGGGATTGAACGGTATTTGGAAAAGAACCAGATTCCAAAGAAATTTGATTCACCCACTGTGAAACTAAGCCCGGAATATCCCAATACCCTTGACCTGCGTCAATTCTGATGGATGCGCTGAATGGATAGCATGAAAACAAACGCAATGATGGAAACCTTGACAAAAGGCTATTTCACAAACCGGACATTACTGGACGAGTGTTTTGATTTTGAGGGTGATGTTAAAGAGCACTGGAAGAAGTTATTGAACAATATCGAATTCCTTGACAGTGAAGAGTTGAAAGCTAGACAGCAAGAACTACTCACATTGTTAAAGGAGAACGGGGTTACTTACAATGTCTATGGAGACACAGACGGCTTAAACAGGCCATGGTTACTCGATACGCTTCCGCTTTTGATTTCAGCTGCAGAGTGGAGGATAACGGTGCGCGGAATGAAACAACGTGCATTTGTCCTTAACAAAATTCTTGAAGACATTTATGGAGAACGACGGCTCCTCAAAGAAAAGATAATTCCCCCTGAACTGATTTATGCGCACTCAGGATTTCTTCGTCCGTGCGACAAAATTAAACTTCCCGGCGAAAACCAACTGATACTCTATGCTGCCGACCTCTCTCGCGGCCCCGATGGTAAAGTGTGGGTGTTAAAGGACCGCACGCAAGCTCCTTCAGGAATGGGCTACGCGCTTGAGAACCGTAGCGCTTTGAGTCGTGTGTTGCCCGAATTATTCAAAGGCCATAAGACGACAAAACTCGGTGGCTTCTTTAATAGTATGATGGAAGCATTCCTGGAGATTGCTCCGCAGGGAAAAGAGCATCCTCGAATCGTTTTATTGACCCCGGGTCCCCGGAATGAAACATACTTTGAACATGCATTTCTTGCGTCGCATATGGGTTTCACTCTTGCTCAGGGCGATGACCTCGTGGCGCGCGATGGCTTCGTATGGATAAAAACTGTCGAAGGTCTGGAGAAAGTGGATGTAATCCTTCGGCGTGTAGACGACTCGTATTGTGATCCTCTTGAACTTCGCGAAGATTCCCACTTAGGTATTCCTGGACTACTCGAGGTCGTTCGCAGGGGGAATGTTTCTATAGCCAACCCGTTAGGAAGCAGTATCCTTGAGAATACCGGGCTTATGGCCTTCATGCATAACATCTTCAAGTACTTCCTTAACGAGGATCCCATCTTCAAGATGGTAGCCACTTGGTGGTGTGGTCAAAAAAAAGAAATGGATTATGTTATCCAACATATTGATGAACTCGTGATCAAAAAGATCGACAGGACTTCGGGTTCGGGAACCGTAATCGGAAGCAGATTGTCGAAAGCTCAAAAGCAAATACTTATTGAAAAGATCAAGGTCCAGCCATATTTGTATGTTGGCCAGGAGGAAGTCGGATTTTCAACATCTCCGGTTTTCACAAAGGATAAACTGGAGCCGCGATATACAGTTTTACGTACGTTCCTCGTCGCTTCAAAAGGTGAATATGAAATAATGCCTGGCGGGCTCAGTCGATGCTCTCCGGAAAAGGGGAGTTTCCTTGTTTCCAACCAGGATGGAGGCATCGCCAAGGATACCTGGGTAGAGACACAAGTAAAAAGCTCTACGTCGTTAATACATCATGCTGACCTTAGAAGGAAGGCAGTGCTACCTAGTCGCGCAGCAGAGAACCTTTTTTGGGTCGGCAGATATTCACAACGCGTCCTTCGTACGTCGCGCTTCATCAGGATCGTTCTTCGAAATCTCACACAAAGTGGATATACTAGTTCAGGGCAGGAGTCCGAAGCGCAAAAAGCACTTCTGCAAACTGTAACACATCTTACATCATCGTATCCCGGATTTATAGAAGAGGATGAAAACGTCACTACGGATGACAGACTTCGGGAGATCCATAAGTTGATTTGCAATCCTACTCAGGAAGGTGGTATTCTTTTCACGGTCAATAATCTGATCAAGGCAATGTACTCCGTGCGAGACAAATGGGCTGTTGACAACTGGCGTATTATCGACGACATCGAAGACTCCAAACGGAAATTGGAGGTGCTGGAGGCCGATGGCATTCGTCACGTCTTTTCGTCACTGGATCAATTGAACGGAAGCCTGCTCTCATTCCTGGAAATGAACCGGCAAAGCATGTATCGCGGCGAAGGTTGGCTGATGTATCGGATAGGTCAGCTCATTGAAGAGCTTTCTCTCGAACTTATTCAATACCGTGCACTGCTTACGTATCCGTATGAAGAGAGCGAGGAATTCCAAATCCTGGAAGCATTGCTTGTGAGCAATCAAAACCTCTCAAATTACCGATCGGTCTACAGGACTTATTTCGACATCGCACCCGCTCTCGATTTGCTGTTCCTGAATAAACAAAATCCAATTTCAATACTTTCACAACTTGAACAGCTTTTGAAATTTATCGACCAGCTTCCACAAAGAACAAAGGGCGCACACGACAGTGACATATCCAATCTTGCATTTGAATGTTACAGTCAGGCACGACTGATTAGCATAGATGACTTAATGAAAGTTGATCCTGAGTTGGAGGTAAGGGCAAATCTTGATGGAATTTGTGAACAGCTGAGCTCAAAGATTTCAAAGCTTTCTATAGCTCTCACGGCAACATATTTCAGTCATTCCACATATCAATCCCAGGGAAGCAAGGACGGTTTCAAGTTTGAAGTCTGACGAATGAAATACAAAATCAAACACGTTACCGAGTATGCGTATCAGGACCCCGTTGGCCTCTGTCATAATCGCTTGTGTCTTACGCCGTCGAACAACCTGCATCAGAAGTGTGTTTCGTCCGAAATAAAAATTTCACCTGCACCGGATTCCTTTCTTTATCGTCAGGATTTTTTTGGCAACACAGTAGCGTTCTTTTCATCCTACAAGGACCACGACCATTTGGAGATCACTTCCATTAGCGAAGTTGATCTCGTCGGCCGTCGCGAAACAGATCTTGCTGTCGCATCCCCGATATTATGGCAGGAAGCACGGCAACACGTGGCGGTGGACAAGGATGATTACGATATAGTTCAATACACACTCCCTTCAGGATATATTCCCATAAGTTCAGAGGTCAAGAAATTTTGCGATGATTGTTTTGTTGAAGATGCCACCCTCTGGTCAGTTTGCAACACACTAATGCAAAAGATCCATAAGACCATTGAATTCAAACCGGGCTTTACAACCGTAAATACTCCAGTGGAAGAGGTTTTAACAAACAAAAAAGGAGTCTGCCAGGATTTTGCTCACCTGATGATAAGTTGTTTGCGGAACATGGGACTGGCTGCGCGATATGTGAGTGGATACATTGAAACGATTCCTCCTCCAGGCAAGGAAAAACTTGTTGGCACAGACGCTTCTCATGCGTGGGTTTCTGTTTTTTTCCCGTCTATCGGTTGGGTAGAGTTTGATCCTACTAACAGCTTGCTCCCATCAGACAATCACGTCACAGTTGCACTTGGGCGCGACTACCACGATGTGGCACCGATCAAAGGAATTGTCTTTAGTTCGGGAAAGCAAAGTCTAACGGTCAAGGTAGACGTAATTCGTGTTGATTGATCAACTTATCTATTTAAGTTGTTTATGGAAATAAAGCTCATGGTCTTTGAGAAGATCAGGATGTGCGATCTTCACTAGATCTCTCAGAATCAGATCCGGCCTTAAGTAGCCAAGTTCCAGGAATTCGCTACCGCCTTTAGCTCCCTTCCTTGCATCGTATGTGTAAACGGATCCGGTACGGAACGGCTTGAACCGGGTGTATCGATGATCACCAGTTCCCAAATCTTTCAGTGTTGTATAGTTCCCCACGCCGATCCATAAATCGGCATCGTGAGCCTTCTCATAAACAGATTCGAAGCTTACTTCAAGATATCCGTTGGACGTATTTTCTTCCCATAGATAGGCACATCCCGCGTCATGAAGGATCCGCGACGCGTAATTCTGACCACCAGGAAGAAACCACGCATCGCTATAAACTATTCCACTCAACACAGTCGGCTTATTCGCGACGCTGTCAGCTAGATTCTTCACGTCCAAATAGCTTCTCTCGATTACCTTAAAGACAGAGTCCGCCTGCTTCTCCTTATTAAAGAACAGGGCCATAAACTTGATCCACTCTGCGCGTCCAAGTGGATGTTTTTCCAGGTATTCTGCATTGATCACTACAGGGATATTCAACTCGTCCATTTTTTTAAATTGTCCGTAATCGCTGTTCATGGTATATCCCATAACCATATCCGGCTTCAATGCCGCAAGTCGCTCAAGGTTCATTCCTCTGTCCACGCCAAGTTCCTGAACCTTTCCACTATCAATACGGTCTCGTATTCTTCGGGAGCTTATATAATCTGTTGAAGGAAACCCAATGAGCTTCGTTCCTTCATCCAGGTATTCAAGCAATGGAATATGCGTGGTTGAAGTACATACAATTGAGTTCAATGGAATTGTAATTACTCTAACATCGGGTGCATGGGCAGGTATAGTATCACCTCGCGGAACCAGCAGATATTTGAATCCTGACGTAGCCCCTTGGAAAGGATACTTCACTTCTACTAATTTATTTCGACCCTGATACTCAATAGTGAAACCTTCGGCATAAGACAGACTCGTCGACCGAACCGCCAATGCCTCTTCTGAATCTTTTATTCTCCTGTTTTCACAGGCAACGATCGCACAGCACAATAGCAGTGTAATAACTTTTTTCATGAACAATGACCTCTAAATTTTGAATAAGTGGAATAGAGTTGAACTACAAACTTATCATCTTCTTTTTGCAATTACCGAATTGAAAGCTAAGTTTGTAACGGATTCGCGGTTCTTCTGCTGTTCACGACATCAGAAGATTAAAAGGGAATACCGGTGAGAAGTGATTCAAATCCGGAGCTGTTCCCGCAACTGTAATCCCTACTCTCTATTAATATATAGAGAGCTTTCGTTCCACAAACCATTGTCCCGACGAGTCGGGATGAGAAGGTAAAACGAAAGCCGGGAAAGCCAGGAGACCTGCCGAGTATCTTTAATAACTCAAAGCTTTCGGGAGAAAGGCTGACGTTGTAGCCACGATACAGCATCTTGTACCGGCCTACACATCACTTTTTTTTAGCGCAGGTTTTGAATTGATCGTATCGATTTAATTCAAGAATGACACGTATTGCCTTTTTTATCTTCTTAATCGTTTCGGCGAATACCGCATTCGCGCAAACAGGGGATACTACCTATCTCAAGGAAGTTCGTGTTTATGGAATACCGGTAACATCTTACGCAACGGGGTCAAAGGTCGAACTACTCCAGAGTGGAAGTGAAGTAATGACGGCGTCGGATAAGCTCATCAATGAAACTTCATTCTATTTTAAAACTTACGGAAACAATCAATTGTCCACTATCGCGCTGCGGGGAACCACCGCATCACAGACTGCTGTATTGTGGAACGGGATTAATATTAATTCGCCAACATTAGGTCAAACGGATTTTTCGCTGATACCTCTTTTCCTGTTTGATGAAGTATCTATTCGTTATGGCAGTGCCAGCGCATTATACGGATCGGATGCGATTGGAGGAAGTATCCTGATTGGACAACGAGAGCCGTTGTTTCAAAAGCATTTTGATGGAACATTCTATCAGCTGGCGGGGAGTTTCGGAAAGTTTGCCACTGGAATAAAAGCTACCTATGGCAACGATCGATGGGAATTTCGCACTAAGTTTTTCCGGTCGGTGATCGAAAATGACTTCACGTTCTACTCACCCGCTGTCGGTTATTCAAAAACGCAAAATCATGCGGCCGTTGAAAACTATGGAATTGATCAGCAAATACATTACAAAATATCAGAACGCCAGCGCATCTCTGCTGAAGGAATGTACACTTATAACTTCCGTGAAATTCAGCCTGCCGTAACGAACGATAACGCCAATGAAACTCTTCTTGACCGGCACATCAGACTAAGTTTAAACTATCAGATTGATTCGCAGATTGGAATACTTTCCGTGACTGCCGGCTACGTTGTGAGCGACCAGGATTATACAGACGATGTGGTCAGCAATGTTGAATCAAAACAACTCACAGCATTGGTAGCGGTTGACAAGAGTTTGAACCCAAAGAACAATTTACGGTATGGTCTTGGTTATTCACACTACAATGCGTCTTCGGAGAACTTTACTTCAAAGATTTCGGAGGACAGGTACGATGCATTTGTCTCGTTTCGACACGCACTTCGCCAATTTTGGTTGATAAATGCAAACTTGCGTCAGTCGTTTTATGCAGGTCGTTATGCTCCATTCGCTCCTTCGCTGGGAACAGAATTTAATCCGTTTCATCAAGGCAATAGTAAGATTACCGTTCGTGCGCAGGTAGCCAGGGGATACCGCGTCCCCACTCTAAATGATCGCTATTGGGTGCCTGGTGGAAACCCGGATGTTTTGCCGGAAGATGCATTTCATGTAGAGACAGGGATCAATTGGTCACGCAAGGTCGATACCTGGAGCTATTCACTTGATGGAACGATTTATAAAACATGGATCAGCGACATGATAGTTTGGACTCCGGAAGGAAATGTTTGGTCGCCAACTAATCTCCACAAGGTTCAATCCTATGGCGCTGAGTTAAACGCAAAATCCACCTTTACTTCCGGACAATATAAGTTGAGAACGGACTTTGTTTACAGCTTCACAAGATCTCTCAATAAAACTGAAGAGGACCCTCTCTTCAATAACAAACAGCTCGCCTACGTGCCCTTGCATAGTGGGCGGCTGTTTGTATCGTTGGCAATCGATAATTGGTCCATCGAGACGAGACTCAATTTAACCGGAATTCGCTTTTCGACGCTCGATAATGTAGAGGGTCAATCTTTAGATCCATATGGCCTGCTTGACACATCAATCAGCAAACGGTTTTTACTTTGGAAAACAAATTTCGATTTACGAGCAGAAGCATTTAATCTGTTTGATGTCTATTACGAGAATCTGAAAAATCATTCTATGCCAGGTAGGCATTACGCTGTTAGTATTCTGTTAAACTTCAATAACAAACATACCTTATGAAAACTTTTAGAGGACTTGTGCTGATCGTGTTAGCTACATCTTGTTTTGTGTTAACATCATGCGATGATGAAGATAATCCACCGGCAGGTGAATTTGAGAACGGAGTTTTTGTGGTCAACGAGGGTAACTTTCAGGACGCGGATGGAAGTATAAGCTTCATCAATCCGGATGATGGCTCGGTGAAACAGGACCTGTTTGGTTCAGTGAACAATGGTTTGGCCCTTGGAGACGTCGTACAGTCAATGACGATTGATGGCGACCATGCTTACGTCGTAGTTAACAACAGCAATAAGATCGAGGTTGTGAATGCCAATACATTTGTGAGTGAGCACACAATTCAAGGATTGTCCCTGCCGCGATATTTTGCAACACTAAATGGAAAGGGTTATGTGACTGAATGGGTGAGTTTCACAGATCCCGGAAGAGTCACGACAATTAACCTCGAGGATCATACCGCTGGTGAGTCGATAACAACAGACTATGGCGCGGAGAACATTCTTGCTCATGACGGCTTGTTGTACGTATCAAACAGCTTTTCAAATACAGTTTCTGTTGTAGATCCGGAAGAAAAAGAAGTAATCAAAACTATCGAGGTGGGGAGTAGCCCTGGAACATTATTACTAGACAGCGACGACATGATATGGGTAATCTGCGGCGGTGGATATGATGTCGAGTACAATCCTTTAAATGACGGCAAGCTGGTACGTTTAAATCCCGAAAAAAGTGAAGATGAATCTGCTGTTAGTGTTGTAAAAGCGATTGAACTGGGCACTAACGTTACAGCAAAGGCAGCCACCAACAAAGCGATGGATAGTTTATTTTACTATAGCGGAAATTCCGTGTACTCTATAAATACTTCGGCTAATGATGCCTCGTCGTCGCCATTGCTCACGGAAGGGGATGCAACGGGGTTTTATGGTATTGGCTTGGATCCACAAGATGGTTTACTTTATTTAGCCGATACGAAGAATTTTGCAGGCAATGGTGTTGTTTACAGGTATACCACCTCTGGCAAACCGGTAGATAACAAGGTGGCTGGCCGCGGGCCGAATGGATTTGTGTTTAAGTAAGTAGTATGAGTGATCGGGACAAACCAGACAACGCACTTTATTATATAGAGAATGGTCTCATAGTGTTTACTGAGGCATATCATCTCCAGCGCGGATATTGCTGCAAGAGCGGTTGCCGTCATTGTCCTTATGATCGCAAGTCTGGCGGAGGCCCAGGTTCGAAGCCAGATAGGCAGGACGTTGACGACACGGATAAATTAAACGGTTAAGGTTCCGTTGCTTACTTTCAGGACTTCCGCTTCAGTGCGTCATGATACGCATCGAGCAGTTGTTTTGCCGCTGCCTGAGAAGAGAGGGCTGAACTGGAAACTTCCGCTTCCAACTTTTTCTGAAAATTTCTTATCTCCCCAAATTGTTGCAAGTCTATATTAAGGAGTTGCATAAACCTGTCCTGAAACCAGGCAATGTTTTGCCGGCCTCTATTCTTCAATAGATATCCTGTTGACGTCGTGTGTTCATTGTGTTTAGTGATGACGTTCCAAATCTCTTCGATCCCGCTACCTGTAATGGCCGATGATAAGAGAACGGTGGGATGCCAACCGGATTCGGGAACAGGGAACAAATGCAAAGCTTGTTGGAATACTCCCTGGGCTTCAACGGCATTTTTCAGATTATTTCCATCGGCCTTGGTTATAACAAGAGCGTCGGCGACCTCCATGATTCCTTTTTTCATACCCTGTAATTCGTCACCTGCTCCCGCCAGCATGAGTAAGAGGAAAAAATCAACCATGTTGCTGACTGCTATTTCAGACTGTCCGACACCTAAGGTTTCGATGATGATCACATCGTAACCTGCCGCTTCGCAGAGTAGCATAGCCTCGCGTGTTTTGTGCGCCACTCCACCTGTCGCGGTGGCGGAAGAACTCGGTCTGACAAATGCGGAAGGGTGTTTAGATAGTTCATCCATTCTGGTCTTGTCACCAAGGATACTTCCCTTTGTTAAAGGGCTTGAAGGATCAATCGTAAGCACCGCTAGTTTTTTCCCGTTATTCACGAGATATTTTCCGAAGCTTTCAATAAATGTACTCTTGCCAACGCCTGGTACACCTGTAACTCCTATTCGCAATGACCTTCCGGTTTTTGGAAGGACTTTCTCCAACAATGCAGCTGCATCTGGCTGATCAGATTCGAGATTGCTTTCGATTAGCGTAATTGCCTGACCGAGGATTACGCGGTCACCGGCAAAGATGCCTTCCGCGAAGGAACTAATGTCGAGTCTTGGTTTTGTGTGCTTCAAATGGTAAGTGGGAATGACAAGTTAAATTTCTAAATTTACTTGATACTAGATCTACCATCATGAGAAAATTTTGGCTCGATTGCGTCATCGCGACTGCATTTGTCTTTCTGGCGATGTGGGGAATATTTGGACTTACGCAAAGTAAGTTGTTTAACCTCCTCGATCCGATCGGCCAGGCACTAGCCGATGTTGAACTAACGGATTATGTGTTTTCTGACCTTCGGCTCGAAGAACCTAATGTTGATCAGAATGTCGTGATAGTGAATATTGGTGAGTTATCGCGCGGGCAAATAGCAGAGCAAATTAATATCATCTCGAAATACAAACCGAAGGTTATTGGTATCGATGGTTTTTTTGATTGTAAAACTGGACTCAGGGATACGGTAAACTGTCCGCTATTACTTGACACAATTGGCAATCAAATGCTGAGTAAAGCAATCAAAGATGCCGGTAATGTCGTTTTGGTTAGTAAGGTTCTGAACAAAAGGAATACCCTGGATGTAAATATCCTTGATTCTTTGCGGCGTTCAGACGCGATATTTTTGGACCATGCGATGAGCGATGGTTTCGCCAATCTTGATACAGATGCAGCATTTCAGGATGATGTGAAAACGTGTCGTAATTTTAATCCTCAGCTAATAGTCAGCGAATCTGTGCTTCGCGCGTTTTCGGTCGAGGTGGCAATGGCCTATGATTCAACGCTAACGAAAAAATTTCTGGATAGAGATAACTTTTCTGAAGTAGTCAACTATCGGGGTAATGTCTTTGACATTTTTGGTACCACAAAATACCCTCAAATGTTTTACACCTTAGATGTCCAGGACGTAGCAACCGAGAATTTCGTGTCTGAAATGATAAAAGATAAAATTGTGCTATTTGGATACTTAGGGAGAGAATTGGGAGATCCGTCATGGGCTGACAAATTTTATACGCCACTAAACGAAAAGAATGCTGGCAAAGCAAATCCAGATATGTTCGGCGTGGTTGTTCACGCCAACATTGTTTCAATGATATTAAATGAAGACTTTGTTGAAAAGATGTCGCCATGGCAAGAAATTGCTATCGCGGTATTAATATGTATGCTCAACGTGGCATTATTTTCGCTAATCAATACCCGCTTACCTCTATGGTATGACGGTATTACCAAACTGTTGCAATTCAGCCAGGTTGTGATATATGCAATCTTGATGATCCTAATATTTGCATGGTACGAGTACAAATTCAATATAACGTTAACAGTTGCGGCCGTTGCACTTGTTGGGGACGTGTATGAAATTTATATGAGCGTAGTAAAAAACTCCTTTTTTAAATTTATGAACTGGATTTCGTTTACCCAGAAGAAGAATAACGTATTAATCGAAGAAACGTCAGATAAACCCTAATTTTCGGCATTCCCCTCATTTTCTTAATATGAAAACCATCAAATTTTCCGTCCTTTTTGCCCTAATTTCATCTGTAGCCATTGCCCAGGATTATGCGTTTAAAGTTCTCGCCAATAAGGGTGGCAACTCAGTGAAGTCCGGTGCCGATTGGGCTCCTTTGAAAACGGGAGCGACTTTGAAAAATGGAGACGAATTGAAGATAGTGGATAACGCCTATCTTGGGTTGGTATACAACTCAGGTAAACCGCTGGAGTTGAAACAACCAGGGAACTACAAGGTTGCAGACCTGTCCGCGAAGATGAAAAGTGGTAATAGCGTTCTTAACAAATATACCGACTTCATTCTAAGCAGTAACGCTGAAGGCAAAAAGAATAGGCTTAGCGCAACGGGAGCGGTGGATCGCGGAGAGAATCTTCCCGTGAGAATCTTGCTGCCAGAAAATCAATCCGCTGGTATCTACAACACCGTAGCCATTGTGAGCTGGGAAAGTAAAGTTAATGGACCGTATACTGTAACGGTGCGGAATATGTTCGATGATGAATTGAACAAATTTGAAACTGCTGACACCAAGGTGCAGATCGACCTTACAGATGCGAAATATGCTAAGGAGAACGCCGTGCTTATTGAGGTGAAGGCTAAGTCAGATCACCGTCCTTCTAAACCTCGCCTTATTAAAAAACTTTCACCGGCTGAGCATGCAGGTATACAAAAATCTCTTACAGAAATCAATAACGATGTGGCGGAACAGACCGCGTTGAACAAACTTATCCTCGCCCGGTTCTACGAAGAACACAATCTCATCATCGATGCTATTACTTCGTACGAACAGGCTATGGCCCTGGCGCCGGACGTGCCGACGTTCAACGAAGAGTATCAATACTTCCTGACCAGGCATGGACTGAAGTAGAAATCTGACCAAAGATATTGCCATCTATTCCTTTCGATATTGGAAATTGGGAGTTGGACATTGGAAATTCATCCCCTACACTGTCCTACTTGAAAGTTAAATTGACCGAACCGTAGATTTTCGCGTACTGTTGGAGATCTCACCTCGTTTCGAATTTGAATGTCCAATGTCCAATGTCGAACTCCGAATTTCGAAAGGAATGGATGAACTCTTACTTGAAGGGTCGTTTTTCGCCTTTTACAGGGATAGGGTATTCGCTCGGATTGTCTTATTTTTGGAGATACTAGCCCCGTACCTATCAACAAGCCGAAAACTAAGTTGTCCAAGGTGCTTATCAAGGTGTTAGAAACTAAACCTCTTTACGTCATGAAATCTCATTGGTTGGCATTAGTCGTCGCATCGCTTGTCTCTGTCGGGCCGCTGTGTGCACAGGATTACGCTTTCAAGGTGCTTGTCAACAAGGGCAAGAACGAACTCAAATCCGGCGAAACGTGGCAACAAATCAAAGTAGGATCCGCTCTTCAGTCACACGATGAACTGAGGGTAGCGGAAAACTCGTACATCGGGCTAGTCCATAAGACCGGAAAACCTCTGGAACTTAAACAATCCGGAAAGTACAAGGTTATGGATTTGGCTGCAAAAGTAACGGGTGGGCCAAGCGTACTAAATAAATACACTGATTTTATCCTGAGTACTAATACTGGCCCGAAGACTAACCTGGCGGCTACAGGTGCCGTTGATCGTGGGCTTGGAAACATTCAGGTTCACCTGCCCAAGCCTGAGCTTGCCGTGGTATACGGTCACAATGTAACGATCAGCTGGGAGGAAGATAAGGCGCTCAAACCGTACGTGGTGGTCTTCAAGAGTATGTTTGGAGACGAACTCAATACAGTTGAAACAAGCGACAATCATGTGGTTGTTAATCTCGATGATAAGAACTTTGTTAACGAAGACAACATTATAGTGACAGTCTTCTCGAAGACAGATAAAACAAAGGCTTCTGATGAGTACACGTTGAAGAAATTATCTAAGGCTGATAAAGAGAGAATCAAAACTTTATTGAGTGAAGTCCCCAAGGAGATGTGGGAGCCGTCTGCATTAAACAACCTTTTTGTTGGCGGAATTTTTGAGCAGAACGGATTGCTCATAGACGCTAACTCATATTTTCTCGAAGCAACAAAACTTGCTCCCGATGTAACAGACTTTAAGGATGACCGCGAAGCGTTTCTTCTCAGGCATAACATGAAAAAGCCTCCTCAAAAAAAATAGCTCACTAATTGAACAATCCAACTTTTGCCTCGGATGATAAAACATCCGGGGCTTTTTTATTGGATAACCAAGTCGGACATTCCGTTTCTGCCTTGTATGGTATTCATTTTGAACCGTGGGAAACTTTTGAAAGATTCATGGCTTTGATAACAAGCGGACGCAGGATTGCGATTTGGCCAGTAGGTATATTCTCCTAATTTTGTGCATCCCAAAAGCAAACAACAATTCCATGAGTGTATTGGTAAATAAAAATTCCCGTGTAATCGTTCAAGGTTTCACAGGTTCTGAAGGTTCGTTCCATGCAGGCCAGATGATTGAATACGGAACCAACGTTGTAGGAGGTGTAACACCTGGTAAAGGTGGTTCGGAGCACCTTGGACGCCCTGTATTCAATACCGTTAAGGAGGCTGTAGAAAAAACGGGGGCTGATGTGTCGATCATTTTTGTACCTCCTGCGTTTGCTGCAGATGCAATCATGGAAGCTGTTGACGCTGGAATAAAAGTGGTTATCACTATAACTGAAGGCATTCCTGTAAAAGATATGATGACGGCCAAGAAGTATCTTCAGAATAAAGGCGTGGTATTGATTGGACCAAACTGTCCCGGGGTGATCACGCCCGGTGAGGCAAAAGTTGGAATCATGCCTGGATTTGTTTTTAAGAAGGGGAAAATAGGTATCGTTTCAAAATCGGGAACACTTACCTATGAAGCCGCCGATCAGATAGTGAAAGCCGGACTCGGAATATCAACTGCTATTGGAATTGGAGGAGATCCGATCATTGGAACACCCACTAAGGAAGCGGTTGAATTATTAATGAATGACCCCGATACAGACGCTATTGTGATGATAGGTGAGATAGGTGGCAACTATGAACCCGTGGCCGCTCGTTGGATTAAGGAAAAAGGAAACAAGAAACCCGTAGTAGGATTTATCGCTGGTCAAACAGCGCCTCCTGGCAGAAGGATGGGACACGCCGGCGCTATTATTGGTGGTGCCGACGATACAGCCGCCGCAAAGATGAAGATCATGAGAGAATGCGGAATCTTTGTCGTCGAATCACCAGCTGAGATTGGCGAAACTATGGTGAAGGCCCTCTCAAAAAAATAAAACCAGCTAGAAGCTGGCTTTAAATTCATTTTCAAGATAATCATTGAGATTTTTCAAACCCCTCAACATGTTTACGTGTTCGGGTGCTTCTTCCGTATTATCGTTTGTGTAAAGCACCTCAACAAACAGGTCACGCAACATGTAAATGTAGATCTTGCGGCCGTTTTTAGCGCGAGTCCCAAGGGCGACACCTTTTTTCCTTAGGTACTGTACCTTTTTCTCGGTAGAGAGTCGCCTGAAGAAGAACTGGAGTATCATATACGTCTTTATTGTTTGGTTATATGATGTAATGCCAATTCCAGGCCATACTATAAATCAGCCAAATTTCATGTTTTTGAGGGGTATGTGACTGCTAGAGTCTTATTCTGGGAATGTAATTTCAATCTGGCGTCTTCAATCACAGAATTCGGGCTGCTTTGGATCAGGAAGCTCGCCAAACCAGACCAACCCATATTCTTTGTAAATCCCTATTCCGATAGCCTGCCATTTAACTTTCTCCCAGGTGCCGGAATTAATCAAAAGGGGATTATGGCCGGGACTTATTTTCCAACCATCTAATCCTTCCTGAGCACTGGCGCCTATAGAACTATAATACGCGATTTCAAATCCGTATCCTTCGTACCCTGCAACCTCCTTTGGCTTCAGCCACATACAATCCGCCTTTTTGTGGTCATTGGTGTAGCAGCATGAAGTCCATTTTCCCTTTGAAGACCAGCTATGCGGATTGCATCGATTGCCTGGATCGAATTTGTAGTTTTCGGAAAGGTCCCGCGCATGCGTTTGGGCCACTAATGTCAGGCTCACGGAAAGCGGGATTGATTCGAGACTACACGACCTTCGATATTCCATTATCAGGTCGTACAATTTCTTTTCCTCCTTCGTCAGGCAGGCCACGCTAACGATTTCAGGTCGTCGATAAAACCCGGTCAGCGCTATCAAAACGATAAGTGAAAGAAGCGTTTTCATGGCCTTTTATTTTATTCAATAAACGACTTATGAAATAAAATATCCTTCATTTCTGACCTTATTTTTATAATTTTCCGCGCCCAAAAAAGGAGCAGTATCCAATTCACATAAAAAGCCATAACGATGAGCGATCAAAAAATTAGCATTAGTAACGGTAAGCTTACAGTGCCGGACAATCCAACGATTCCATTTATTGAAGGTGATGGTACGGGTATAGATATTTGGCCCGCATCCCGACTGGTTTTCGATAAGGCTGTTGAAAAGGCCTACAATGGAAAACGTAAGATCAACTGGAAGGAAGTCCTTGCCGGCGAAAAAGCTTTCAATAAGACCGGAAGCTGGATGCCTGAAGAAACGCTCAACATATTTAAAGAATATCTCGTCGGAATTAAGGGGCCGCTAACCACACCCGTAGGTGGTGGTATTCGCTCTTTGAACGTGGCATTACGCCAGGAATTGGATCTCTATGCATGTGTGCGGCCGGTGCGTTGGTTTAAAGGCGTACCGTCACCTGTGAAGGAACCCCACAAGACAGACATGGTCATCTTCCGCGAGAACACGGAGGATATATATGCAGGTATTGAATTTCAGGAAGGCAGTGAAGAGAACAAGAAATTCATGACGCTTTTGAAAGACAACTTTCCGAAGAGCCATAAGAAGATACGTTTCCCTAACACATCGGGAATAGGAATCAAACCTGTTTCTAAGGAAGGAACAGAACGTCTTGTCCGTTCCGCTTTGAAATATGCTCTTGAACACAAGAAGCCGAACTTGACGCTCGTTCACAAGGGCAACATCATGAAGTTTACCGAAGGCGGATTTCGTGATTGGGGATATGAACTTGCAAAGAAAGAATTTGGAGCAGTTGACCTTGACGGAGGACCATGGCAAGTGATTAACAACAACGGCCACAAACTGATAGTAAAGGACGCTATCGCTGATGCATTCCTGCAACAAATCTTATTGCGTCCTGACGAATACTCAGTCGTTGCAACGTTGAACCTGAACGGCGACTATATCTCGGATGCACTCGCGGCAATCGTCGGAGGAATTGGTATCGCACCGGGTGGTAACGTGAACTACATTACTGGCCATGCAATTTTTGAGGCGACACACGGAACTGCTCCGAAATACGCAGGACAGGATAAAGTAAACCCAGGGTCGGTAATACTCTCTGGTGTAATGATGTTCGAGTATATGGGATGGTTAGAAGCTGCTGATCTTGTTTATAAAGGTCTTGAAGCATCTATTTCAAAGAGGAAAGTAACATATGACTTCCATCGACTAATGGAAGGAGCTACTTTGTTGAAGTGTTCTGAGTTTGCACAGGAAGTAGTGAAGAATATGTAAAGCACTTCCGAAATGACAAATAGAAAAGGCGCCATACAGCGCCTTTTTTGTTGAATAATTGCCCTTAAAATTCTAGCATCTTGATCGCCGTTAGCGCGGCTTCCTCTCCTTTGTTTCCGTACTTTCCACCGGCACGATCGAGAGCTTGTTTTTTGTCTAATGTTGTTAGCACTCCAAATATTATCGGCTTACGCGTTTTTAATCCAGCTTCAGTAATACCATATGCTACAGCCTGACATATGTAGTCAAAATGTGGCGTTTCTCCTTGTATTACACAACCCAGGCAAATAACGGCATCGATGTCTTTCTTTTCTCCCATCCACAATGCACCGAGCGAAAGCTCAAAGGTTCCGGGAACACTTTTCTTTAGGATATTTTCAGCCTTTACCCCGTGACTCTTGAGACTAGCAACTGCACTTTCGTATAGGGCATCGGTGATTTCTTCATTCCATTCCGCAACAACAATTGCAAATCTCTTTTTTGCGAGATTGATCTTCGATTGAATTTTCCCTGATTTGAGTGGTCCTGCCATTTCTTAACATTTTGTGAACCCTGACAATATCCAATAAAAAAGGGATAGATGTTTATCTATCCCTTCAAATGTACTTTGCAAGAACTATGAGTTAGCTTCCAACCTTGCTTTAAATTTCTTTGCTTCCTGATATTCGTCGGAATCCCAATACTGCGTAATAATTTTCTCGTAGGCTTCTTTTGCCTTATCATTTTGATTCAGCTTCTCGTATGCCAATGCTTCTTTCATCAGATATGCCGGTGAAAAATATTTATTAGGTTCATAATTGGCAGCTTTCTTATAGTATGCGGCAGCATCCTCATATTTTTGTTCTTCCATATAAGTATCGCCGACGAGGCTAAGAGCCCGTGCTTGCACGAGCAGATCGCTCGAACTGAAATCTTCCAAATAAAGTCTTGCCAGCTCAAACTTCCCCTGCTTCAGATAGCAAATGCCCGCGTAATAATTTGCGAGGTTAGCAGCATCAGTGATTCCATAATCATCGATGATGCTCAACAATCCAAGATTGTTGCCGTCTCCATTCAGCGCTTTGTCAAGACTGTCAGCCTCGAAATAGAAAACAGCCTGAAACATTTCATTCTGGGCCAGTTCATTCTGCGAGTTCTTATAGAACCGAAAACCGAAATATCCACCGACAATCAATAGAATTGCCAGTCCTACACCGATAACTAATTTCGGGTTGGTTTCCAGCCAGGTTTCCGCACCAGCCAACTTCTCTTTAAGCGCCTCCGGATTCTCTAGGAGCTCGTGTTTGTGTTCTTCCTTCTTTGCCATCGTTTAACTATTGTTTCTCTACAGCCCCAATGCTGTCCAACTCAAATCTCCTCCTAATATAAATCGCCCCGTGTAGGGACGGGGGCGCAAAACTACAAATTAGATGATTCTAAACAAAAACTGGTCAATCCATGATAAATGGATAGTCTGACTGAACATATACATCAGTCAAAGCCTCCGATGGATCGGGGAATTTTGATTCTTCCGCGAATTTCACGCTTTCTTCCACCTGTGCGATTATTTTTTCATCGATCGCATCCAATTCTTTTTCGGTAGCCATCTTTTTATCCAGGATAGACTTTCTAACAACCTCAATGGGATCGCGCTGCTTGTATTGCTCAACTTCGTCTTTCGTACGATATTTCTGAGGGTCAGACATTGAATGTCCTTTGTACCGATAGGTTCTGAACTCTAATAGTGTCGGACCTTCACCCGCACGTGCTCGTTCGGCTGCGCGAGCAACCGCGTTATGGACGTCTTCCGGTTTCATGGCATCTACTGGCTCGGAAGGCATGTCATACGCATCGGCCAGAGTATAAAGTTCAGTTACATTGGAAGATCTTTGCACAGATGTTCCCATCGCGTAACCGTTGTTTTCGATCACAAAGATAACAGGCAGTTTCCAAAGCATTGAAAGATTGAGCGCCTCGTGGAATGCGCCTTGACGAACAGCACCGTCTCCCATGTAACACATACACAGGTTTCCGGTCTTGTTGTATTTTTCTGCAAATGCCAAACCTGCGCCGAGTGGGACTTGCGCCCCTACAATTCCGTGGCCACCAACAAACCCAACAGCCTTGTCAAAAATGTGCATCGAGCCACCTTTGCCCTTTGTTGTGCCAGTTTCCTTCCCGTAAAGCTCAGCCATGATTGCCTTTGGATCCGTGCCAAGGGCGAGGGGATGTCCGTGATCGCGATAGGCAGTGATCCATTTATCACCTTTCCGTAACGCGCTGACCGCACCGGAAGCGCAGGCCTCTTGTCCGATGTATAAATGACAAAATCCCTTGATTTTCTGCATTCCATACAACTGTCCTGCCTTCTCTTCGAACTTCCGCATCAATTGCATGCTTTCATACCAATAGAGGTATGTCTCTTTAGAGAATTCTGTTGAATCGCTCCCCTTCGTCTTTGTTGGCTCACTCTTCGCTTTGGTTGTCGTAGGCATATCCCTATTTTTGATCCGAGTTGCGAAATTAATTCCCAAACGAACATTCGCCAAACTTTCCTGCTAATTCCTCATGCGACTCGAAAAGCTTCAACTCCTCAATTTTAAGAATTATGAGGAGGTCAACCTTAATTTTCCTTACCGGATCAACGTTTTGGTGGGTAAAAACGGCAGTGGCAAGACAAATTTGCTCGACGCAATATTCTACCTGTCCTTTACGAAAAGCGCTTTTTCAACATTGGACCAACAATGTATCCTGATTGGAAGAAACTTTTTTGTCGTGAGGGGTGAATTCAGCCAGGGCGAACACAGAACTGAAATCTCGAGCTCCGTACAGACAGGGGCAAAAAAAGTCTTTCGAGAAGGTTTGTATGAATACCAGAAACTCGCAGAGCACATTGGAAAATACCCTGTAATCCTTATCGCGCCCGACGACGTAGACCTTATTAAGGAAGGTGGGGAGTCAAGGCGGAAATTCTTTGACAGCATTATTTCTCAGCTCGATGGAAAATATCTGGAAAACCTTTTGGCGTACAATCACATTCTCAAGCAAAGAAACGGATATTTGAAGATGGCGTCCGAAAGCGGGGTGGTGGATTGGGTCGCCATAGAATCATACGACCATGCACTAGTGAAGTATGGTGTACAGATCTTTGAAAGACGACGAGAGTTCATTCGCGAATTCATCCCTTATTTTAAAAAGTACTACAAGTTTATTGTGGATGAAGTAGAAGAGGCAGACCTGGAGTACAGTTCCGAACTGAAGGAAAAAGATTTTTACGAGGGATTGGTCAGCGCCCGCCAGAAAGATCTTGGGATGCAGCGGAGTACATTTGGCATTCATCGCGACGACTATCAATTTGTTCTGAAAGGTGGAGAATTGAAACGATTTGGGTCGCAAGGCCAGCAAAAGTCATTTGTAATTGCTTTGAAGTTGGCGCAATTTGAGCTTGTCGAGAAATCTAAAGGCATGAAACCAATTCTGCTTTTGGATGATATTTTTGATAAATTAGATGACCTTCGGATCTCCAAATTGCTTGCGTTGATAAAGACTGATCTGGGACAATTGTTTATCACGGATGCACGACCCGACCGGACAAAAGGGTTGCTAGATCAGATTCAAGTTGAAGCATTTATTTTTACGATTGAGAATGGAAAAGTAAGAGAGTATGGGGAGCTTTAAGAAAGATGGATTTCAATCAGTGGGCGAGGCAATCCGCGACCTCTTAAATACGTATCGGATCGCTAATCGGTACGATGAGGCCACCGTAATTGACTCGTGGGAAAGGCTTGTGGGAAAGCCGATTGCAAAGCGAACAAAAAAAATCTATATCAAGAATAAAGTGTTGTTTGTGGAATTTGACTCTCCTACAATGCGGAACGATTTTTCGCTCCACAAACAAGAAGTGCTGAACGTATTCAGAAAGGAATTTGGAGATGGTGTTGTCTCCGATATCGTAGCTATGTGAGGCTATTTCGTTCTATTCACGCCTGCTAGCGGTCCACTCTTTCTTATCCACGAAAATCTGAGGATAAGTTTTGAAAAAGTGGAAAAGCGTCTAATTTTGCACTCTCTTTTTAAAAAAAGCCTCCTGATGATAGTCTGGAGGCTCATTCGTTCTTAGAAAGATTGCAGTTGGGGGAATACCAAAGCGGCCAACTGGGACAGACTGTAAATCTGTTGTCTTACGACTTCATAGGTTCGAATCCTATTTCCCCCACTTGTCCGCCGAAGCTTTAGCGAAGGAGGACGATGTTGAAGCTATCGAACATTTATTTATTCGTAAGCATCGACAAAAGAAAATTAACTCATCGTAGAGATAGCTGTTGATCCCGAGTACTCGGGACCGCCTTCGCTAAAGCTACGGCGAGCAATGCGGGAGTAGCTCAGTTGGTAGAGCGATAGCCTTCCAAGCTATAGGTCGCGGGTTCGAGCCTCGTCTCCCGCTCTTTACGGAGCGTTATCCGTTATCCGTTAGACGTTAATCGTAGCATTCAAAACGGTTAACGACTAACAATTAACGATTAACGGCCGACAGGCTGTTGTAGCTCAGTGGTAGAGCACTTCCTTGGTAAGGAAGAGGTCGTGAGTTCAATCCTCATCAACAGCTCAACAGACTTGTTGCGTTGTTGATGATGTTGGATCAACTTCGAAGAAAGAGAGTAAAGAATTTTAGTAGTTCGTCTACCTGACAATGACCGGGACCTAGCGAATCCTGGTAGTCGGCGAAAACGAAAACATAAGCAACCCTTATTCGAGAGGCTTAAAATGTTTAGGGTGTAGTTCTTCTGAAGAGAAGGATTTTAATGAGAAACATTAATTAAACACTATACTTTAAACTTTTAACTGGGATTTTCAAATATGGCTAAAGAAACATTTGATCGTTCGAAACCACACGTAAACGTGGGGACTATTGGTCACGTTGACCACGGTAAGACGACTCTCACAGCTGCAATTACTAAAGTTCTTGCTTCTAAGGGTCTCGCATCAATGCGTGATTTCTCTTCTATCGACAACGCGCCGGAAGAAAAAGAAAGAGGTATTACTATCAACACTTCTCACGTTGAATACGCAACTGAGAAAAGACACTATGCTCACGTTGATTGCCCTGGTCACGCTGACTATGTGAAAAACATGGTAACTGGTGCTGCGCAGATGGACGGAGCTATCCTTGTAGTTGCGGCTACTGACGGACCTATGCCACAAACGCGTGAGCACATCCTTCTTGCACGTCAGGTTGGTGTTCCTGCACTGGTTGTGTTTATGAACAAGGTTGACCTTGTAGACGATGGAGAATTGCTTGACCTCGTGGAAATGGAAGTTCGTGAGTTGATGACTTACTATAGCTTCCCTGGCGATACAATGCCAGTTATCAGAGGTTCTGCATTGGGTGCACTTAATGGTGAGCCTAAGTGGGTTGAAAAAGTTGAAGAACTGATGAAGGCAGTGGATGATCACATCCCACTTCCTATTCGTTTGATCGACAAGGATTTCTTGATGCCTGTGGAAGACGTGTTCTCGATCACTGGTCGTGGTACTGTTGCAACGGGTAGAATTGAAAGAGGAGTTGTAAACACCGGAGACGCTGTTGAAATTCTTGGTATGGGAGCTGAGAACCTGAAGTCCACAATCACTGGCGTGGAAATGTTCCGTAAGATCCTTGATAGAGGTGAAGCTGGCGATAACGTTGGTCTTCTTCTTCGTGGTATTGAAAAAGAGCAAATCCGTCGTGGTATGGTAATTTGCAAGCCTGGATCTGTTAAGCCACACGCTAAGTTCAAGGCAGAGGTTTATGTGTTGTCCAAAGAGGAAGGTGGCCGCCACACACCATTCTTTAACAAGTACCGTCCTCAGTTTTATTTCCGTACGACCGACGTGACAGGTGAAGTGATGCTTCCTGCGGGAATTGAAATGGTAATGCCTGGCGATAACATTTCGATCGATGTTCAGTTGATCAACAAAATCGCGATGGAGAAAGGACTCCGCTTTGCGATCCGCGAAGGTGGACGTACTGTAGGATCGGGTCAGGTAACTGAGATTCTCGACTAAATAGCTGATATTCAATGACCAAAGCGTTTCCGAAAATTTTCGGGAACGCTTTTGTTTTCTTGTCCATTGTTTTACCTTTGCAGTCCTTTTGGGCTGAGGTACACGGGTGCGGCTCAGGGGATTGAGTTGTTCCCGCTAAACCATGGTCAAAAGGCCGGAAATCGGGGATTTAAAAACGGGTGTAGCTCAATTGGTAGAGTAGCGGTCTCCAAAACCGTTGGCTGGGAGTTCGAGTCTCTCCACCCGTGCGAAAAGAATTGATAATGCCAGGGACAATTCCCTTGGTGTGTTTATATATAAAGAATGTTGACAGGCTCTGTTCAGGGGTTTTGTCGTGCAAACGCTAAATCAATGGAGAAGTTAAGGACTTATATCACAGAATCATGGGACGAGATCAAGAACAAAGTGACTTGGTCTAAGTACAGTGAGCTGCAAGGTAGTGCGATACTTGTGCTCGTTGCCTCCACCATTTTTGCATTGGTTATTGGTGCGATTGATTGGGTTTTTAAGACCGGCCTTCAGTGGTTTTATAAAGAATTTTAATGCAGAAGGTTATGGGCGAGCTGAAATGGTATGTTCTCAGGGTCGTCAGCGGCCAGGAAAAGAAGGTCAAATCCTATTTGGAAACTGAGATAGAACGCTCAAAACTGACGGATTTTATCCCTCAGGTTTTGATCCCTTCTGAAAAAGTATATGAAATGAGGAATGGCAAGAAGCGGGTAAGAGAAAGAAATTTCTTCCCGGGCTATGTTCTCATATCAGCAGATCTCTCGAACGGAGAAGCACATCACGCAGTCAATAGTATTCCGGGCGTGATAGGGTTTCTCGGTAACAACGGTACCGGGGCTTCCAAGGATCCCGTTCCTCTACGTCAATCGGAGGTAAACAGGATTCTCGGTAAAGTTGATGAGATTGACGAATTCGAGGAAAAACTCGATACACCATTTATTAAAGGTGAATCTGTAAAAGTAATGGATGGTCCATTCAGCGGATTTACCGGAACAGTTGAGGAGATTTTTGAAGACAAGAAGAAACTCAATGTGATGGTGAAAATTTTTGGCCGGAATACGCCAGTCGAATTAAGTTACATGCAGGTTGAAAAGCTAGACTAAGATAACATGGCAAAGCAAATCATAGGTTATCTGAAATTACAGGTGAAAGGTGGTCAGGCGAATCCTGCACCCCCCATAGGTCCTGCGTTGGGTAGCAAAGGTCTTAATATCATGGACTTTTGTAAGCAATTCAATGCTAGAACTCAGGACAAGCAGGGGCAGATTCTCCCGGTTTTGTTAAGTATTTACAACGACAAGTCATTTGACTTCGTTATCAAAACCCCGCCAGCCGCAGTGTTAATTTTGGATGCAGCTAAAAAACAAAAAGGATCCGCGGAACCCAATCGTGTAAAGGTTGGAGCAATTACGTGGGATCAGGTTAAAACTATTGCAGAAACCAAAATGCCCGACCTTAATGCATTTAAGGTTGAGTCAGCCATGAAAATGGTAGCAGGAACTGCAAGAAGTTTAGGTATTACAGTATCAGGTACACCCCCTTGGGATAAATAATTTTAATGAGATGGCGAAAATTTCTAAAAACAGAAAAGCAGTCTTAGCGAAATACAGTCCTGGGAAGGAGTATTCTCTCGAAGATGCTTCCAAACTTATAAAGGAAATTACTTTTACAAAGTTTGATTCATCCGTTGATGTTGACATTCGCTTAGGTGTTGATCCTAAGAAGTCAGATCAAATGGTGCGGGGTGTTGTTGCCTTACCACATGGTATCGGCAAGGTCGTTCGCGTTCTCGTTCTTTGTACACCTGACAAAGTGCAGGAAGCAAAAGATGCAGGCGCTGAACATGTCGGACTGGACGAATTCCTTCAGAAGATCGAAGGTGGATGGACAGACATCGACGTTATTATCTGTACCCCAACCGTTATGGCAAAGGTGGGTAAACTGGGTAAAATTCTTGGCCCTCGCGGGCTAATGCCAAATCCAAAATCAGGAACTGTTACACTTGAAGTCGGTAGAGCTGTGAAAGAAGTAAAAGCAGGTAAAATCGACTTCAAAATTGATAAGCAAGGTATCATCCATGTTAGCGTTGGAAAAGCTTCCTTCCCGGCTGAAAAGATCCGGGACAACGTTGCAGAGATGATCAATGTTGTCGCAAAACTGAAACCGGCATCGGCAAAAGGTACTTACTTCCAAAGTATCACTTTGTCGACCACAATGAGCCCAGGTATCAGTGTTGACACAAATTCAGTTGCTGGCGTTTAAGTAATTAAGAACATGACCAGAGAAGAAAAAGCAAAAATTATAGACGAGCTTACGGCAAAGTTTGCTGACAACACGCACTTCTATATTACCGACGCCACTGGATTTACAGTGGACCAGGTTAATAACTTTAGAAGGCTGTGTTTCAAAAGCGGCGTTGAGTACAGAGTGTACAAGAACACCCTTATTCAAAAAGCACTTGAAAAGAACACCGCGGTCGATTATACACCTTTATTCGAGACGTTGCGCGGATTTTCCGGAGTAATCTTCTCCAAGGAAATTGGTAATGCCCCTGCGAAGGTTATAAGGGAATTCCGCAAAAAGCTTGATGGCAGGCCCGTATTAAAAGCCGCATCTATCGACTCATCTCTATTTATTGGAGATGAAAATCTTAACATGCTCAGTGAGCTTAAATCCAAGAACGAGCTTATCGGCGAGGTTATTTCCTTGCTGCAATCTCCAGCCAAGAATGTACTCTCTGCGCTGCTTAGCGGCAAGAATACTGTGGCTGGCTTGGTTAAGGCACTCGAGGAACGTGGAACTAAATAATTATTGAACAACAGATTAATTTAAAACTTTTACTAAAATGGCCGACATCAAAGCACTCGGAGATCAACTTGTTGAACTCACTGTTAAAGAAGTTAACGAATTAGCTTCTTACCTTAAAGAAACATATGGTATTGAACCTGCAGCTGCTGCCGTTGTAGCAGGTCCTGCTGCTGGTGGTGGTGGTGCTGCCGCTGTTGAAGAAAAAACCAATTTCGACGTGGTATTGAAAGCTGCTGGTGCTAACAAACTTCAGATCGTGAAGTTGGTTAAAGAACTTACTGGTCTTGGCTTGAAAGAAGCTAAGGATATGGTTGATGGAGCTCCAAAGACTATCAAAGAAGGCTTACCTAAAGACGAGGCAGAAAATCTTAAGAAGCAACTTCTCGAGGCAGGTGCCGACGTTGAGTTGAAATAAAACTTCTTGAAGGCGAAGGACACCGTCTAACAACTTCCGGTTAGACCCCGTTCACGGATCACAGATCGCGACGGGGTCTATTCCTATTTGTGCCCTGAACATCTTTTTATTCTCGTCCAGGATCTCAGAACTTAAACGTTAATTACCTTGACAAAGAAGACTTTAAACGGTAGAATCGATTTCTCTTCAAGTGAGAGAGTCCTCGATTACCCAGATTTTCTGGATCTTCAACTCCAGTCTTTCAAAGATTTTTTACAAATCGAAACCCCGGCCGAAAAAAGACAAAATGAAGGTCTTTATAAGGTTTTTGCTGAGAACTTCCCCATAAGCGACTCTCGCGAAAACTTTGTCCTGGAGTTTGTCGACTATACTATTGATCCTCCAAAGTACAACGTCGATGAGTGTATCGACCGCGGTCTAACCTTCTCCGTTCCGCTGAAGGCAAAACTGCGCTTGACTTGTAACGACGAGGATAACGAAGACTTTGAAACTATTGAGCAGGAAGTTTTCCTGGGCAACATACCATACATGACGGAGAAAGGATCTTTTGTGATCAATGGCGCTGAACGCGTGATTGTATCGCAGCTCCACCGTTCACCAGGTGTGTTTTTCGCTATGAGCAAACATACCAACGGTACTAAGCTCTATTCCGCTCGTATTATTCCTTTCAAAGGTTCGTGGATCGAATTCGCAACCGACGTGAACGCAGTGATGTACGCGTACATCGACCGGAAGAAAAAATTTCCGGTTACTACACTTTTGCGCGCGATCGGCTATGGCTCTGATAAAGATATCCTCGACCTCTTCGGTCTTTCTGAAGAAGTAGAGGCTTCTAAGAACACATTAAAGAAAGTTGTCGACAGGAAACTCGCTGCACGGGTTCTCAAAACCTGGACTGAAGACTTCGTGGATGAAGATACCGGCGAAGTTGTTTCTATCGACCGTAATGAAGTACTGCTGGAGCGCGATCATACGCTCTCCGCTGAAGATGTCGACATTATCATCGAGTCAGGTGTAAAATCAATCATCCTGCACCGCGATGATATCAACATTGCCGACTATCATATCATATTCAATACCCTGGCGAAAGACACTTCGAACTCTGAAAAAGAAGCTGTTGAATACATCTATCGTCAGTTAAGAAATACCGAAGCACCCGATGAACAAACTGCGCGTGATATCATCCAAAGTTTGTTCTTCAGCGAAAAACGCTATGACCTCGGAGAGGTAGGACGCTATCGTATCAATAAGAAACTGGGACTGGATCTTAGCTTTGATCACCGCGTTCTTACAAAAGACGATATCATCCTGATCGTTAAATACCTTATCGGTCTTATTAACTCCAAGGCGGTAGTAGATGACATCGATCACTTGAGCAACCGTCGCGTGCGTACTGTAGGTGAACAATTGTACTCACAATTCGGTGTTGGTCTCGCGAGAATGGCCAGGACGATCAAAGAAAGAATGAACGTTCGCGACAATGAGGAATTCAAACCTGTTGACCTCATCAACGCGCGTACACTATCGTCTGTGATCAACTCCTTTTTCGGAACTAACCAGCTTTCTCAGTTCATGGATCAAACCAATCCACTGGCCGAGATCACACACAAACGGAGAATGTCGGCACTCGGTCCAGGTGGACTGTCACGTGAGCGTGCAGGCTTTGAAGTCCGCGACGTTCACTATACCCACTACGGCCGCCTCTGTACCATTGAAACGCCTGAAGGACCAAACATCGGTTTGATCTCCTCTCTATGTGTTCATGCTAAGGTGAACAAGATGGGATTCATCGAGACTCCTTATCGAAAGGTTGAGAATGGAAAGGTGAAAGTTAAGGATCCCGTAATCTTCCTTACTGCGGAAGAAGAGGACACTCATTATATAGCTCAGGCCAAAGTGGCGCTTAAGCCAAATGGAGAGTTTTTGGATGAAAAGGTCAAAGCTCGTTTCGAAGGGGACTTCCCTGTTGTCGAGCCTAAAGATCTCAGATATATGGATATCGCGCCGAACCAAATCGTTTCGGTGGCGGCGTCGATGATCCCGTTCCTTGAGCACGATGACGCAAACCGTGCACTCATGGGATCTAACATGCAGCGCCAGGCTGTGCCGCTGATCAGACCGGAAGCTCCGATTGTTGGAACAGGTCTCGAAGCCCGGGTAGCGCTTGACTCTCGTGCGCTTATTCTTGCAGAAGGTAATGGTGCGGTCGAGTTCGTTGACGCGAAGAAGATCACTATCAAATACGAAGTAACTGAAGAGCAAAGGTTGGTAAGTTTTGACAATGAGTATAAGACTTATAGCCTCATCAAATTCAGAAGGACAAATCAGGATACCTGTATCAACCTAACGCCGCTTGTAATGAAAGGCGATAAAGTGGCTAAGGGTGAACCGCTATGTCAGGGATATGCAACTCAAAACGGAGAACTCGCGCTGGGTCGCAACCTCCTTGTGGCTTACATGCCTTGGCAAGGATATAACTTCGAAGATGCGATCGTAATCTCTGAGCGTGTGGTTCGCGAAGATGTTTATACTTCTATCCACATCGAAGAATTTGAACTTGAAGTAAGAGATACAAAACGAGGTGAAGAAGAGCTCACTTCCGAAATACCTAACGTAAGCGAAGAAGCTGTCAAGCATCTCGACGAAAACGGTATTATCCGGATCGGCGCTGAAGTCCGCGAGGGCGATATTCTTATCGGTAAGATCACTCCTAAGGGAGAAACAGATCCTACTCCGGAAGAGAAACTGTTGCGAGCGATATTCGGCGACAAAGCTGGTGATGTGAAGGATGCATCTCTTAAGGCACCTCCATCACTGAAAGGTGTTGTCATTGACACCAAACTCTTTTCACGTCCTAAGCGTGATAAAGATGTACGCACGAAGTCGAAGAAGGAGCTTGATGCCCTGAAGAGCAAGTACAGCAAGCAGCTAAGCGATCTCCGCGATGAGATGACCAAGAAGCTTGCAACACTTTTGAATGGCAAGACAAGCAATGGCGTAAAGCATAAGTTTGGCGACGAACTTATCAGTAAAGGTGTTAAGATATCGCAGAAGGTTATCGAGAGTAATCTGTTCCCTGACAAGAACATTTACCGCGACGAAAGTAATTACAATGTTCCGGAGGAAGTCAACCTTATTGCGGACGTAAGCCTTGATAGCTGGACATCTGATGAACATACAAATGACCTCGTAGGCCAGACGGTTAAGAATTATCTGTTAAAACGTAATTCATACGCTGGTGAATTCAAGCGTGAACGCTTTACACTAGAAGTGGGCGATGAGCTTCCAACGGGAATTGTTCAGTTGGCTAAAGTATATGTTGCCAAGAAGCGCAAGCTGAAAGTGGGAGATAAGATGGCCGGACGTCACGGAAACAAAGGTGTTGTGGCGAGGATCGTACGTGAAGAAGATATGCCATTCCTGCTGGACGGAACGCCAGTCGACATTTGCTTGAACCCGCTTGGTGTACCCTCGCGTATGAACCTTGGGCAGATCTACGAGACTGTGTTGGCATGGGCAGGACATAAGCTTAATAAGAAGTATGCTACTCCGATCTTCGATGGAGCAACATTGGAGCAGGTGCAGCACGAGCTTACTGAAGCAGGCCTCCCTGAATTCGGACGTACTTACTTATACGATGGTCTCACAGGAGAGAAGTTCGATCAACCGGTAACAGTTGGTATGGCGTACATGCTGAAACTTGGCCACTTGGTTGATGATAAGATGCACGCACGTTCAATCGGACCTTACTCGCTTATCACCCAGCAGCCGCTCGGAGGTAAAGCACAGTTTGGTGGTCAGCGTTTTGGTGAAATGGAGGTCTGGGCAATTGAAGCGTTTGGTGCTTCTCACATTCTCCAGGAAATCCTTACCATCAAGTCTGATGATGTTATCGGCCGCGCTAAGGCGTACGAGGCGATTGTCAAGGGTGAGAATATGCGCAAGCCTAACATCCCTGAATCCTTCAACGTGTTAGTTCACGAGCTGAGAGGCTTGGCTCTTGAGATTACAATGGATTAAAAATTTTCTGTACGGCCCCGATTGATTCGGGGCCTTAACCCATATCCTATGTCATTCAGAAAAAATAAAAAAATCAACAGCGACTTTTCCAGAATCACTATCAGCCTTGCATCTCCGGAATCAATTCTGGAGAGTTCACATGGTGAAGTGACACAGCCGGAAACAATCAATTACAGAACTTACAAGCCTGAAATGGGCGGCTTGTTCTGTGAGCGGATTTTCGGACCTGTGAAGGATTGGGAATGTCATTGTGGTAAGTATAAAAGAATTCGTTATAAAGGTATTATCTGCGATCGATGCGGCGTAGAAGTCACTGAGAAGAAGGTGAGACGTGAACGCATGGGACACATTGAACTTGTTGTTCCTGTCGCGCACATCTGGTATTTCCGTTCTTTGCCAAATAAGATTGGATACCTCCTTGGACTTGCTACGAAAAAGCTTGATCAGATCATCTACTACGAAAGGTACGTGGTTATTCAGCCTGGTACCAAAGAAGAGGATGGGGTCAAGAGATTAGACTTCCTGACTGAAGAAGAATACCTCGACATCATTGATAAACTTCCTCGCGAAAATCAGCTTTTGGATGATAATGATCCTAAGAAATTTATCGCGAAGATGGGCGCTGATGCGTTGGAAATGCTTTTGAGCCGCATTATGCTCGATCAGCTTTCCTACGACCTAAGACATCAGGCAGCAACCGATACATCTCAGCAACGTAAGGCTGAAGCTTTAAAGCGCCTGAAGGTTGTTGAAGCATTCCGCGACGCAAGAAGCAGAATTGAAAACAAGCCTGAGTGGATGGTAATTAAAATGGTACCTGTCATCCCGCCTGAGTTGCGTCCACTTGTACCGTTGGATGGTGGACGTTTTGCAACGTCAGATCTCAATGATCTCTACCGCCGCGTAATTATCCGTAACAACCGTCTGAAAAGACTTATCGATATCAAAGCTCCCGAAGTGATTCTCAGAAATGAGAAACGCATGCTTCAGGAAGCTGTTGACTCATTGTTTGACAATTCAAGGAAAGTTAACGCCGTTCGTTCTGATGGAAACCGTGCGTTGAAATCCCTCAGCGATATGCTGAAAGGAAAACAAGGACGCTTCCGCCAGAACCTCTTAGGTAAGCGTGTTGACTACTCTGGCCGTTCCGTTATCGTGGTAGGTCCTGAGTTGAAACTTCATGAATGCGGACTTCCAAAAGATATGGCTGCAGAATTGTTCAAGCCATTCATCATTCGCAAGCTCATCGAAAGAGGTATCGTGAAGACGGTGAAGTCCGCAAAGAAAATAGTTGACAGAAAGGATCCTGTTATATGGGATATCCTGGAAAACGTGTTGAAAGGACATCCGGTTCTTCTGAACCGTGCTCCAACGCTTCACCGTTTGGGTATCCAGGCTTTCCAGCCTAAACTGATTGAAGGCAAAGCTATCCAGTTGCACCCTCTCGTATGTACGGCATTTAACGCCGACTTCGACGGTGACCAGATGGCCGTTCACGTACCCCTTGGTCAGGAAGCAATATTAGAAGCTTCTATGCTGATGCTTTCTTCACACAATATCCTTAACCCTGCTAACGGTGCACCAATTACCGTTCCGTCACAGGACATGGTGTTGGGCTTGTACTATCTGACAAAAGGAAGAAAGAGTACCGCCGAACATGCTATCATTGGAGAAGGCAAGCGTTACTATTCTGCTGATGAAGTGATCATCGCTTTCAACGAAGGCAGACTCTCGAAGCATGCCATCGTAAAAGTACGTGCTAAAGTAAAAGATAAGGCGACAGGTGAACTTGAGTCAAAAGTGATTGAGACGGTAGCCGGTCGTGTTATATTCAACCAACACGTTCCAGAGGAAGTAGGTTTTGTTGACGAACTGTTGACTAAGAAGAAACTTCAAACCATCATCGCCGACGTGTATAAGATTGCAGGTCAGGCAAAAGCAGCGAAGTTCCTCGACGACATCAAAGAATTGGGATTTCAGATGGCCTACAAAGGTGGTTTGTCGATGGGTCTCAACGACGTGAAAGTTCCTGATGAAAAAGTCAAGCTGGTGGCAAATGCTCAGGAAGAAGTTGATGGTGTGTGGAATAACTACATGATGGGTCTTATTACAGATAACGAACGTTACAACCAGGTTATCGATATCTGGACCCGTACAAACACTTTGCTCACAAACACGTTGATGAAGCAACTCGAGGAGGATCAGCAAGGATTCAACTCAATATATATGATGATGCACTCAGGTGCACGGGGTTCTCGCGAACAGATCCGTCAGCTGGGTGGTATGCGCGGATTGATGGCCAAGCCTCAGAAGAACCTTGCAGGTTCTGTGGGATCAATCATCGAAAACCCGATCCTCTCCAACTTTAAAGAAGGATTGGATGTATTGGAGTACTTCATTTCTACACACGGTGCGCGTAAAGGACTTGCCGATACCGCATTGAAGACTGCTGACGCAGGATATCTGACACGTCGTTTGGTTGACGTTGCTCAGGACCTTGTGGTTACTGAAGAGGATTGCGGCACATTGCGCGGACTTAAGGTCACAGCACTGAAGGACAATGAAGACATCGTTGAACCACTTTCAGAGCGTATTGTTGGCCGTGTAACCGTTCACGCGATTTACGACCCCCTTACTGACGAGTTGATCTGTGAAGCTAACGAAGAGATCACAGACGAATTGGCAAAACAAATTGAGGATACAAATATTGAAGAGGTTGAGATCAGGTCGTTGTTAACATGCGAGTCCCGTATAGGCGGCTGTGCGAAATGTTATGGACGTAACCTGGCAAACGGCAGAATGGTACAGGTTGGCGAAGCGGTTGGAGTTATTGCAGCTCAATCCATCGGTGAACCTGGAACGCAGCTTACACTTCGTACTTTCCACGTAGGGGGTACTGCGTCGAACATCGCTGTCGAAGCAAACATCAAAGCTAAATTCAGCGGAGTACTCGAATTCGAAGGTATCCGTGTGATTGAAACAACTGATCGCGAAGGTAAGCCCGCACAAGTGGTGATGGGACGAACTGGTGAGATCAGAGTTCTGGATAAGGAGAAGAGCCGTGTGCTTATTACCAATCACGTACCTTATGGTGCGTTCATTAAGGTGAAAGACGGTCAGAAAGTTGAAAAGGGAGACGAGCTTTGCTACTGGGATCCTTACAACGCTGTTATCCTGTCGGAGTTTGACGGAGTGATCGAATACGAAGCGATCATCGAAGGCATAACTTTTAAGGAAGAATCTGACGAACAGACTGGTCACCGTGAGAAAGTTATCACGGACACCCGCGATAAGACTAAGAACCCTGCGATCATTGTTAAGGGCAAGACTGACACGAAAGGATATAACATTCCTGTCGGTGCTCACCTTGCGGTTGATGCTGGCGATAAAATCAAGGCGGGCCAGGTGCTTGCCAAGATACCTCGTACAATGGGTAAGTCTCGCGACATTACCGGTGGTCTTCCTAGGGTGACTGAATTGTTTGAAGCACGTAACCCGTCGAACCCTGCGGTAGTAAGTGAAATTGATGGTGTTGTTACCTATGGAGGTATTAAGCGTGGTAATCGCGAAATATTTATAGAATCACGTGATGGCGTTCAGAAGCGTTACCTCGTACCGCTGTCTAAGCACATCCTTGTGCAGGATAATGACTTTGTACGTGCAGGCCAGCCGTTGTCAGACGGATCAATTACTCCTTCTGACATCCTTTCGATAAAAGGTCCGACTGCCGTTCAGGAATATCTTGTTAACGAGATCCAGGAGGTTTACAGGTTGCAGGGTGTGAAGATCAATGACAAGCACATTGAAGCGATCGTGAGCCAGATGATGCAAAAAGTTGAGATTATCGATCCGGGAGATACAAGCTTCCTTACTAACGAGTATGTCGACAAACTTCAATTCAGAGAAGACAACGACACGATACTTGACAAGAAAGTGGTTATAGACGCTGGCGACTCGCCGAATCTGAAACCAGGTCAGATCATAACAGGCCGCGAATTCCGTGATGAGAACTCTGTTCTTCGCAGGAAGGATCAGAAACTTGTTGAGGTTCGCGACGCGATGCCTGCAGTTTCCAGACCAACGTTGCAAGGAATTACTCAGGCTTCACTGAAGACTGAAAGCTGGCTGTCGGCCGCTTCATTCCAGGAAACAACGAAGGTATTGAGCGAGGCTGCTATTCGTGGAAAAACTGACTGGTTAATGGGATTGAAGGAGAACGTTATCGTCGGACACCTTATTCCGGCAGGTACTGGTCAGCGTAAATACAACGATGTCATTGTTACCCATAAAGATGAGTACGATGAGAGCGCTGCAACGGAAAGGACCCGCGACCGGGAGAAAGAGCTTCAAGTTTAATCTAGCGATGAAACATAAAGGGTTGATTCCGGGAGGAGTCAACCCTTTTTTATAAAAGTGCACTATGGCAGAAGACGCTAAGAACAAACCTCAGGCCCAGAACCAGATCAATATTGAGCTTTCAGAGGAAATTGCAGAGGGTATTTATTCAAACCTGGCGATGATCGCTCACTCAAACAGCGAGTTCGTAATCGACTTTATCCGACTGATGCCCGGAGTCCCAAAGGCTAAAGTTAAGTCGCGCATCGTGATCACTCCTGAGCACGCCAAGCGCTTTTTGTTAGCCCTGAAGGATAACATTGAGAAGTACGAAGGCAGCTTTGGGCCTATTAAAAGAACTGAGGATATGCCCAAATTTCCCATGAACTTTGGAGGTACCATTGGAGAGGCATAAGCCTTTCAGTCGTTAATTTTGAGTGGCCGAATCACTTTTTCGCCCAAAAACGCCGTTTTTCGAAATTTTAGCCCTTTTCGGGCCTCCCGGGTTGAAGGTGTCGCAAGCGTGTTAACCAAAATCTTTAAAAACGCTTTGCAAGCTGTCTGCCTTTAAATACCTTTGCAGTCCTAATTTTTGAAAGGTTTATTAAGTAAAATATAAATGCCTACCATTCAACAACTTGTAAGAAAGGGAAGGAAGAAATTGACGTTTAAGTCAAAGTCTCCGGCCTTGGATTCCTGCCCCCAGCGCAGGGGAGTATGTACCCGTGTTTACACGACAACTCCAAAGAAGCCAAATTCAGCTATGCGGAAAGTGGCAAGGGTGCGTCTCACAAACAGTAAGGAAGTGAATGCCTACATCCCTGGAGAAGGCCACAACCTGCAAGAACACTCAATCGTGTTGATCCGTGGAGGTAGGGTAAAGGATCTTCCCGGTGTGCGTTACCACATTATTCGTGGTGCTTTGGATACCGCTGGTGTCAATGGACGTAAACAAAGCCGATCAAAATACGGAGCAAAAAGACCTAAAGCTGGAGCTGCAGCTGCTGCGCCGGCTAAGAAAAAATAATTCTTACGAGAGATGAGAAAGTCAAAACCTAAGAAAAGATACTTGCTTCCTGATCCAAAGTTTCAGGATACGCTGGTGACCAAATTCGTGAACTATCTGATGGAGCAAGGCAAGAAGAGCGTTGCCTACAACATCTTTTATGATGCCGTTGAGCAAGTCGAAAAGAAGACAAGTGAAAGTGGTCTTGAAGTTTGGAAACGCGCCATGGCGAACCTGACCCCATCTGTTGAGGTAAAGAGCCGGAGAGTAGGCGGTGCGACGTTCCAGGTTCCTGTTGAAATCAGGCCTGAGCGCAAGGTCAACCTTTGCATCAAATGGCTCATCGACTATGCAAGACAGCGCGGCGAAAAGACAATGATGGATAAGCTGGCTGCTGAAATAATAGCTGCCTCAAAAGGCGAAGGTGCTGCTATCAAAAAGAAGGACGATACACACCGTATGGCTGAAGCAAACAAGGCTTTTTCTCATTTCAGATTTTAATAGTATTCACACAGATACATGGCAAGAGATTTAAGATTCACCAGGAACATAGGTATTGCAGCGCACATTGATGCTGGTAAGACCACCACGACGGAGCGTATTCTGTACTATTCCGGGGTGAACCATAAAATCGGCGAGGTGCATGATGGCGCGGCAACGATGGACTGGATGGCGCAAGAGCAGGAAAGAGGTATTACCATCACGTCTGCTGCCACGACGGTATATTGGAAGTACAGGGATAATGACTATCATGTTAACATCATTGATACTCCAGGACACGTGGATTTTACGGTTGAAGTAAACCGTTCACTTCGCGTACTGGATGGACTTGTATTCCTTTTTAGCGCGGTAGACGGAGTTGAACCACAATCAGAAACCAACTGGCGCCTTGCGGATAATTACAAGGTTGCACGTATTGGTTTTGTAAACAAGATGGACCGTGCCGGATCTGATTTCCTTGGTGTATGCAAACAGGTAAAGGAGAAGTTAGGAAGCAAGGCGGTTGCTCTCCAGTTACCTATCGGTGCAGAAGAGAACTTTAAGGGTGTTGTTGATTTGGTGAACAACAGAGGGATTATCTGGAATGAAGATGATAAGGGGATGACTTACAAAGTTATTCCGATCCCTGAAGATATGGTTGAGGAAGCTAAGGAGTATCGCGAGAAACTCCTGGAATCCGTAGCCGAATATGACGAGACATTGTTGGAGAAATTCTTCGACGATCCTAACTCGATTTCCGAAAAAGAGATATTGACTGCCCTCAGACAGGCGACAATAAACATGGCAATCGTGCCAATGGTTTGTGGATCATCCTTTAAAAACAAAGGAGTTCAAACCATGCTCGATTATGTGATGGAGCTTTTGCCATCACCAATGGATAAGGATACGATCGTCGGTACAGATCCCGACACTAATGCTGAAATTCCAATTAAGCCTGATGAAAAGGGTCCTTTCGTGGGATTGGCATTTAAGATCGCTACTGACCCGTTCGTAGGACGTCTTTGTTTTGTGAGAGCATACTCCGGTGTATTGGAATCAGGCTCTTATATTTTTAATACTCGCTCCGAGCAAAAAGAACGGATTTCTCGGGTGTTCCAGATGCACGCAAACAAGCAAAACCAGATCGAAAGACTTTCGGCAGGTGATATTGGTGCGGTAGTTGGATTCAAGGATATAAAGACAGGTGATACACTCTGTGATGAAAAGCACAAAGTTGTATTAGAGTCTATGGTCTTCCCTGAACCTGTTATTGGTTACGCGATTGAACCCAAGAAACAAGTCGACGTTGATAAACTCGGTATGGCGATTTCGAAGTTGGTTGAAGAAGATCCGACACTTCGCGTGCACACTGACCAGGAGACTGGCCAGACCATCCTTCGTGGTATGGGTGAGTTGCACCTTGAAATTATTATCGATCGTCTGAAGCGTGAATTTAAAGTTGAGATCAACCAGGGCGCCCCTCAGGTTGCATATAAAGAAGCCCTTACGAAGACAATTGACCACAAGGAGGTATACAAGAAACAGACTGGTGGTCGCGGTAAATTTGCTGACATCGTATTTGAGATTGGTCCTCGCCCAGACACCAGCGATGGTAAGGATGGTCTTGAGTTTGAGAACGACATCGTCGGTGGTGTGATCCCACGCGAATTTATTCCTGCAATTCAAAAGGGATTCGAGCAATCAATGGTAAACGGTCCATTGGCTGGATACCAGATTGATTCGATGAAAGTCAGGCTGTACCATGGCTCTTTCCACGACGTCGACTCTGACTCATTGTCTTTCGAGCTAGCAGCTCGGGTCGGATTCAGAGAGGCAGCTAAGAAATGTGCTCCTCAGCTTCTCGAACCAATCATGAGCGTGGAAGTACTTTCACCTGATGAATTCACAGGTTCGGTAACTGGTGACCTTAACCGTAGACGTGGCGTTATGAAAGGGATGGACACTCGTTCAGGCGCACAGGTTATAAAGGCTGATGTTCCTTTGTCTGAGTTATTCGGTTATGTAACCGACCTTAGAACAATTACATCAGGTAGGGCATCTGCTTCGCTTACTTTCTCTCATTATTCACCGGTTCCTAAGAACCTCGCAGAGAAAGTGATTGAAGAAGTTAAAGGTGCAGCATTAGCAAAGTGATTTAACTAAAAAGGATTTAGACGATTTCCTTAACACAAATACCATGAACCAAAAAATTAGAATAAAACTGAAGTCTTACGACCACAACCTTGTAGACAAGTCTTCTGAAAAGATTGTGAGAGCCGTGAAGGCTACTGGTGCTGTAGTAAGCGGACCGATTCCGTTGCCTACTGAAAAGGAGAAATTTACAGTGCTTCGTTCACCTCACGTGAACAAAAAAGCACGTGAGCAATTCCAACTTTGCACATACAAGCGTCTGGTAGATATTTATTCTAATAGCGCTAAAACCGTTGATGCCCTGATGAAGTTAGAACTTCCTAGCGGCGTTGATGTTGAAATCAAGGTGTAACAGAAAAGAATTTAACGTAATTGTGAAAGTCATTCCTTCGGGAATGACTTTTTTATTTGCGCTTTAAATAGTTTTGATAGTCTTCGCCAGTGTCAAGGTCTAACGAGCCGTCAGGAAAATCAACACTAACAAGCTGTTCTGGAAATTGTTCAATAATCTTCTTAGCACCCTGCTCGTCCTTTAACATAAGGATGTTCGAAAAGAATGCCCTTGAAAACAAGGCGGGTACACCAGCCGTGCTCGCATATGCAGATGCAACGATTGGGCTACGTGATGTTTTATAAGCGGACATCAGGCCATGCAAATGGGCGGCATTGATAGCTGGTTGATCGCAAACCATAATGATCACAGCTTCGGTATCAGAATATTTTCTAACGATATGATTAAGTCCTGCCTTGATCGAACTTCCCATTCCGCTTTTCCAGTAATGATTCGAAATCACACTTACGGGCTGATTGCGGATGACCTCCCGATGCGCAGGTTCATTAGCCCCAAGTATCACATTGACGCTCTTCGCACCACTTTCAAGAGCTGCTCGCACGGAATGTAGAAGGAGCGGAGTGCCATTAACTTCCAACAACTGCTTTGACTGTCCCATTCGCGATGAGGAGCCCGCGGCAAGAAGAATAATCGAGATCCTGGACTCGTGCTCGTCAACGTGATAGTCTGAATCGGCTTCGTCTTCGGTAAATGCCATTTATTCAAGATAGTAAAATCAGAATCGATTTATAGGGGAGGCTCCTAAAAAGTTACTCGTCACAACATCATTATAGCGAACCGGCAGCCATAAAATCCTTGTCGGTTATGGTATTTCCTTCTGATGAATCTGTGTCAACAAGGATTTTCCACGCTGATCCTTCTTTGCGTAATACCACATGGAAACGTAAAACGAAGAGGTTTTCCCTTCCTTATTCTTAACAGTCGTTTTATAGATCCCCACGTCAATGGCCTGCTTTGGATTGGCAATACGTTCTGTAAAGCGAAGTTCAATCAGGCGGGTGCTGCCGTTCTCTTTCTGTTTTTTGTCTCCCGCTTGTTGCTGCTTGAAATATTCATCCCACGATAGCAGAACCTTGGCATCCCTTGGTGATCGCACCACATCACGCGAATGAACAGCCATAAATCGGTTCGTATCGAACGAATTGAATGACTCAATGAAAGGCTTCCATACCTGGTCATTGATTTCCTTTTGAACATCCTGAGCGCAAACAGACGCGCTCAATAGCGTCATAACCATGAGAGCCACTCGCTCCATAAGCAACATCTATTTTCCCTTGACTGATTTGATATGGTCTGTGTTGAGATACACCTGTTTGAAGATCTGATCGCTTACGATATCGCGCTGATGTATTGGTCCATTGCGATATTTCAAAAAACCACCGGAACGATTCGAGAATTTACTTTGGATCTCGGCGATTATTGAAACAGCTATTTCATCAGGGGCTTCCGCTCCGATATCCAACCCAATGGGCGAGTGTACGCGATCATGATCATCAGTCGACAATTCAATACCCTCTTTGCTGAATTCCTCCAGCATTTTATCGAAGCGTTTTCGAGGCCCCAGTATCCCGATAAAAGGCGTTGATGTTTTGATCAATTTCCTCAGCACATCCCGGTCGTACTCATAATTATGCGACATCAGTATGCATGCGGTATAGGGAGTAATGTTGAAGTCGCGGTCGATGAAACTTCTCTGACAGAGCGAGAGTTTGTCAGCGGTAGGGAAAAATAATGGAGCAATGTGCGCAACACACTCGTCAGTCACGGTGACTTCCCACCCAAGTGATTTTGCCAAATGGCTGACGGGGCGCGCATCAAATCCACCACCAAAAATTATGACTGAGACTGACGGCTGCAAAAGTTCAATAAATACTTCGGTTTCGTTTTCGTGGGTCTTGTATTTTTTTGCCTCAGATTGTTTTGACTCAAACAATTGACGAAGATCACTTATGATGTGATCTTTTAATTCGGAGTCCGGCAACTCATCCCATTTGGTCTCTTGCTGCGACAGTAAAATTTTCTTGCCGGTAAGTTTTTTGTGTCCGGCGAACACGGTTGCCAGCGCCAGGGGAGAATTTGTGGAAATTATTCGTTCAAAGAATGCTGCAGCATTATTTTCATCGTGCGCATCAAGAGGCTCGATGAGAACATCAATTACCCCGTTACACCCGAGTCCGATACCAAGGTTCTGATTACTTTCTTCACGTGTGTCATAAGTAGCTGTGAACGGAAGTTTATCCGCCATCACTTGTCTAGCCTTGCGCAGTGCATCTCCTTCAAGACATCCACCGCTGATCGAACCGACCCATTTACCATCATCTGTGATCAGCATCCTGGCACCAGGACTTCGGTATGATGAGCCCCGAACTTTGACAACAGTTGCCAACGCGGCTTTGCGTTCAGCAAAGTTTATCTTTTTGTATTCAGTTACTATGGACTTAAACTCTTTCATTCCATCGGCCCCATTATTTGCGGGAAGCTTTAACTTCATCGGGAGTTATGGCACCCCCCTTATTTCCAAATGAGTTACGCACGTAATTCAATACATCACTTACTTCCTGATCACTGAGCATCTCAAATCCGGTCATAACACCATCGTAGTCGACCCCTTTAACCTTTATTGGGCCGTTTACACCGTGCAGCACCTGATCTATGGAACGCTTTTTATCTGCCATCAGATAGTCAGACTTAGCCAACGGTGGGTACACATTTTCAATGCCCTCACCCTGTTCCAGGTGGCAGGACATGCATTGCGCGGTGTAAACCTCTTTACCACGAGTGATACTTGCTTTGAGATCGAACTTTTGGGCAAAAGATGATATCGAGCAAAATAACAATGCACATATTGAACCAAAAACAACCTTCTTCATCAAATTCATCAGTTAAATTATAGTTTATTAAAAATGAACGAAGCAACCGTCAACTCGATTGCTTCGTTCGAAAAGCTTTATACTTCCTCAAGCTTGAATGGTAACTTTCTGATTCGTTTTCCAGTCAAGTCAAAAATTGCGTTGGTCAGTGCTGGCGTAAACGGAGGCAACCCTGGTTCTCCTACACCGCCGGCTTTTTCATCATTTTCCATGATATGCACCTCAATCTCAGGAGTATCGTTTATTCGCGGCATTTTATAAGTATTGAAATTTTGTTCTACCGCTTTACCATCTGCGAAATGAGTTTCATGCGTCACTGCTGCACCAAGTGCCATCACAATACTTCCTTCAACCTGCGCGCGTACAATGTCAGGGTTAACGAACCATCCGCAGTCCATGACCGCCCATACTTTATCTATCTTCACCTTGCCATCAGTACTTTTTGAAACCTTAACCACCTGTCCGACAATACTTGAAAAACATTCAGTGATAGCAACGCCAAATCCAGCGTTCTTTCCACGCGATTTCCATCCGCTGACTTCTTCTAACTTATTGGCAAGCTCATGATACCTGATCTTGTCAGGGCTCCACGTCGGGTCCATAAAATGATTTCTTCTGAATTCCAGAGGATCCTTGCCGGCAGCGATTGCCAGTTCATCCAGGAAGCTTTCAAAAGCAAAAGCATTAGTAGATGAATACACCGAACGCCACCACATTACTGGCACTGGCGTAATCAAAGGAATGTCAGAAAACCTGTAGTGCGGAAGTGTGTTAAAGTATGGCTCGGGGAAACCTTCTACAACGTTACCGTTATACGAATCCTTGTCTGCACCCGGACCCTGCTGATCCATATTCTGTCCAGCCATTCGTGTTTCAAATGACTGAATACCTCCGTGCTCGGAAACAGAGCCTTTACATTGATAAACCATGCCAGGTCGGAAAGGACCTTGCGTCATATCATCTTCACGTGTCCATATAACCTGAACCGGCGCACTTATCGCTTTTGAGATGACAGCAGCTTCGTGTGGATAATCGAGAAAAGCTTTTCTTCCAAATCCTCCACCGAGGAATGTCATGTTTACAGTAACATCTTCAAACTTCAATTCCATTAAGCGAGCGATATCTGAGCGGACCCAGTCTGGAGCCTGAATCGGACCCCAGATCTCACACTTGTTTCCCTTAACATCGGCAATACAATTGAGGGGCTCCATACTGCTATGGGATTGATAGGGCGTCTCGTATGTCGCTTCAATTTTCTTTGTTGATTTTTGATATGCAGTGTCAAAATCACCTTTGGTTCGGAAGACGTTTCCTTTTGCGGACTTCACATCTTTGCGCATCGCTCCATATAGCTGATCTGTGCTGTGATGATCAAAACCGGAGTCATCCCAAACTATTTTTAACGCTTTTCGTCCCTGCATTGCCGCCCAGGTTGAGTCTGCAACTACCGCAACACCTTCACGGTCCTGAGAGAATACTTTCATCTTAACCGCAAGAACATGTTTTACACCTGGAACTGCCTTAGCCGCAGTATCGTCAAAACTTTTCACCTTTCCCCAAAAACGAGGATTGCGTTCGACGGACGCAAAAAGCATTCCCGGCAGTTTTTTATCGAGACCAAATATCGCTTTGCCGTTTGTCTTCAGCGGAACATCCTGGCGTTGCAATGGCTTGCGAATAATCTTGTATTCTTCCGGCATCTTTAGCCTTACCGTCTTTGGTGCTTCGAGCTTCGATGCGTCTGCCACCAGTTCTCCATAGTGAAATTTCTTGCCAGTGGATTTTTGGATGACGTGTCCATCCTCAGCATAACAATCGGCCTTGGATACATTCCATTTTTTTGCGGCTGCCTCGGTCAACATTTCACGGGCCGTCGCGCCGAGCTTGAGAAGTTTTGAGTAAGATCCGCGCACCGTAGAACTACCACCTGTGATCTGGCTTCCGTATTTAGCGTTGTTGCCTTCTGCAAAAACTATATTGACCTTGTTAAGATCAACCTCGAGTTCTTCAGCAATAATCTGAGGAACAGCCTGCCATGAGCCTTGACCCATTTCCGACCGGTGGTTGATAATCGTTACTTTGCCTGAGGTATCGATCGAGATCCATGCATTCAGATCGATGCCGGATTTTTCAGCAATATCAACGTTCACGATCTCAGCGTCTTTTGCATTCGCCGGTAAATAGACCCCAAGGCTAAGCGCTGCACCAGTGATACCTGAAATCTTTATGAAGTTTCTTCTTGTTATATTCTTAGTCATTTGATTATTGTTTGAGGTTTCCAATAGACCGAAAGGAAACATTATTTGACCGATGCTTTCTGACTCATCAGAGCAGACGCAGTTTTGATAGCCTTACGTATTCTAGGATACGTTCCACATCGACAGATATGACCTTGCATGGCAGTGTCAATATCTTTATCAGTCGGACTTGCAGTTTTCTTCAGCAATGCGGTCGCTGCCATGATTTGTCCGGACTGACAATAGCCACATTGAGGGACTTGCTCCTGGATCCATGCCTGTTGAACAGGATGTGAATTATCCGAGGAAATGCCTTCAATGGTTGTGATTTCTTTATTTGCAACTGCCGAAACAGGGACTGAGCATGATCGAACCGGTACACCAGCCAGGTGCACGGTGCATGCGCCGCATTGAGCAATACCACAGCCGTATTTCGTGCCCGTTAGCCCAACTAAGTCGCGGATCGCCCAAAGCAAAGGCATTTTGGGGTCGGCGTCAACCGTGTAGGATTTGTTGTTTACTTTTAATGTGATCGTAGCCATGTTTAGTATGGATTGTGATAAGGTAAGTTACAAAATAACGTACTATCTGCTATTTCAAGATGATGCCAATGTATACATGAATTACACCGGAGGCCAGACGCTTGGTTAGGTAGTATGGACGACGCTTTTTTCCTGATAAAAATTCTGTTTTTTTGATCAAATCTGGGCCGAATGGCACAAATTTCGTTTATGGATTCCGTTTTAGAGGGCAAATAGGACAACTGAGGGCCCATAATAAACAGTTCGGAAGCCTTATTTTGGAATGTCGCTTAGGGGAAAGGAATTTTACGGAAAAGTTTGCTATGAAATATATAACGTGTTGTGCAATAGGGTTCGTGCTTGTCCTCAGCTGGTTTGAGACATCCGCACAATCATCCATTGAGATCCATGTCAACAACATAAAATCCAAGAAGGGTTCGATTCAGTTTGGCTTGTTTACGACTGAGGCCGACTACTTAAAAAATCCAATAGAAAAAAGAGTTATTAAATCGACAGGCAAGGATGTGACAGTAGTCTTCGAAAACCTGCAACCCGGAGACTATGCACTTAGCGTGATCCACGACGAAAATGAAAATGGACAGTTGGATTCCAACGCCCTTGGCATACCTAAGGAGGGATTCGCTTTCGGGAATAATGCACTCAGTTCATTTGGTCCTCCATCTTTTGAAAAGGCCAAGATCACTATAGTCGACCAGGACATCAAGCAAGACATTAAGCTTAAGTATTTCTAAGGCAATGAGTCACATTGTGCAAGCACGGATGAGACTTTGCTGACTTCGATGATTCCTTCATCGTTTCCCCAGGAATTGTAGATGTACGTTGCAATTTCTGCAATCTCCAGATCGGAAAGCAAAGGCATGGCGGGCATTTCCTTGTTGAAGCTTTTTCCATTTACAATGAGTTCTCCGGACCTGCCATTACGCATAAGACAAATGACCTCGTCCTTATTTTGCAAGAGATAATCGGAACCATTGATGGGGGGATATAACAATCCAAGGCCAGTCCCGTTTTTTTGATGACAATTGCTGCAGTTGTTAATATAAAGTTGTTCACCGTGAACAAAATACTGGTCGAACTTCGCGGATGTTTCGGGCCCATTGGATCCGGTCTTAGAGACACAACCAGCTGCAATAAGCGTCAGAAGAAGGAAGCACCTTGCGGCGCATATGTTCTTGATGTTGATGCCTGAGATGTTATGCCTGTTATTAATTCTGTTCACCTTCCTTTTTCAGCCGTTGAATATCTCCAAGTAAACGGTTAACATCGTCCTCTTTCGTGCCGTCATATTTCCCCCTGATCCGCCGGTCTTTATCTATGAGTAAAAAAGCGCCGCTGTGGATAAAGCCGTCGGCTTCTGATTTATCTTCCAGAGCTGTTGAAAAATAACTTGTTTGAGCAAGCTTATAAATTTCGTCTTTATTACCCGTCACAAAATGCCACTTATCGCTCTCAACACCCAGACGTTCGGCAAAATCATGCAATAGCCCGACCGTATCGTACTCGGGATCGATAGTGTGTGATAACAGCATTACCTCCGGATCATTTTGTATAGAATCGTAAACGCGCAGCATTTGTGTCTTCATAATTGGACAGATGGTACGGCAGGAAGTAAAAAAGAAATCAGCCACGTAGATCTTGCCCTTGTAGGTATCATTGGTGACCTCGCTGCTATCCTGGTCAACGAACTTGAAATTAGCAATGGTGTGGTAAACCGTATCCTTCCCTGTTACTTCACGTTCTCCGAAAACCGGTAATGGCGGTTCTTTTTTTGCAATGCAGCCCTCCAGAAATGCAACAACGGCAATGACGTAAAATATCTTGATAGTCAATCCCCCTCGAAAACAGAATCTCATACTCATTTTCTAAATTTTTTATAGATCCTGATTCCGGCTGTGATCAGGATTGAAATTGTAACTAGCCCAATCACCCCCCAAGCCATACTGAGCGCATTCTTCAGGACGATAATGAAAACAATACTAATCAAAAAAAGGGTCGCCACCTCGTTCCAAAAACGGAGCTGCTGAGAAGAATATTTAACAACATCAATATTAAGTTGCTTGAAGATGATGTGAAGCGAAAAATGATACAGGTATAATAAGAAAACCAGAGTTAGTTTAATATGCATAAACCCCTGTTGCAGCCATTCCGGTTGATTAAGGATCATTGATGTTCCTATACCGAGCGTGATGATTGCTGACGGCCAGGTGATGGCAAACCAAAGACGCGATGCCATCATCTTGAGCTGCTTTAGCAAAATGGACTTTTCAGGCTCAGGTTTGCTATGAGCTTCTACGATATAAATAAAAATTCGTGGCATGTAGAAGAGTCCCGCAAACCAGGTAACAATAAAAATGATATGGACTGCCTTGAGATAGAGGAACGTCATGGAGTAAAAATGGTCAGGACTACGCCTTTAGTCAATAGGCGCAGCGAAGTTTAAGCAGGTTTTAAGGTTATCCGATCACCAACATTTACCTCGGTATGATCAATCGCTATTAAATTTTGGCCAAAGTAGACCTTATTGTCGAATTTACGGTAAATGGACAACGTGCGCAGGGGTTCTACGCCTTTTTCTCCCGTTTCGGGGTCGACTGTTGGCAAAGCGCATCTGCCGCAACGCTTGACGCCTATGAACTGCGTTGACCCTATCGAGATGTTTCGCCAGGAGTCTTCGTCGTAAGGCTCTCCGCCTGTGAATACGAAGTTTGGGCGAAAGCGTTTCATTGAAATAGGGTCATGCAATCTCTCATTCAAATCATCAAGCGACGATTGTCCAATGATCAAAAAAGGATACGCGTCGGCGAGGCTAACGTGCTCTTCAGTGGGAGCGTACTGCGGATCCACGCGTCTTTCATTTTTTTCTGGGAATCGAACCAGCCTGCAATTTATTCCCAAGTGCTCTGAGAACCATTTGTTATGTTCACTGTTCACTTCAGTTACAGAGACCGTGTCCTCCCAGATCTGGGCATCGAATGCTATATCTGATGTTTGATCGGTCGAGAAGGAGATCGAATGTTCTTTATAATTTATTGAAAGCTTGCCATCAGCCAAAGACATTTTGAACAACGCCATTTTTGAATGTATCCGCTGAGTAAGGAATTGTCCGTTTGAATCAACCAACATCCAGCGTCTGTCAAATTGAAGTCCTTTAGGCATCACCTTCGCAGTCTGCAGACTTATTCCTCCAAGTGATTTAATTGGATAGATCCATATCTGTGATAGCCGTAAATCAGCCATGAATAGAATTTTTATTTTGCGCTAACTTATGAAAACTTCCCTGGCCTTATTGTCTTCTGTTCCAGGTTAATAATTAGTAATTTTGACGGCATAGTGTAAGAAAATGAATACAGCTGCCCTTTGGTATTTTGAAAGCGTAAACCTATTTAACATCCTATGCCCTCATAAAGTTAAAAAGATGGGGACGACCCACAAATTCAGCCAGTATAAGCGAGATGAGTTTATTTATATGCCTGATGAGTCGGCGACGCATATCTATATGGTGGTGAAGGGCCGGGTAAAAATCGGGCATTATCTTGAAAATGGAGAAGAAGTGGTCACATCGATATTAACTACCGGTGAGATTTTTGGAGAACTTGCTGTGGCAGGTGAAGACAAAAGGAAAGATTTTGCTCGGGCCGTTGACGAAGTAACAATTTGCCCGCTGACAACGATTGAACTCAAGGAACTGATGTATGAAAACAAGGAACTTAGCTTTAAGATCCTAAAACTGATCGGTCTGCGACTGATGAAGCTGGAGCGGAAGCTTGAGCTACTGGTCTTCAAGGACGCAAGAACGCGAATAGTTGAGTTCCTTAGGGACGCCGCGTCGTGGAAAGGAGTAAAGGTTGGTTCGGAAACAATGATACAAACGCGGTTGACCCACCAGGATATTGGTTCACTGACAGGAACTTCGCGCCAAACAGTGACGACGATTTTGAACGAGCTCAAAGAAAAAAATCTTATCAACTTTAACCGGAAACAGATCCTGATACGAGACCTCGATAAATTGGCCTAGCCCGCACTATTCAGCCCGTTGCTGTAAATCAAATTCTCCTTCTGATGAGTATCCGCTAAATTCGATTGAATAATTCTATGTCATGAATAAAAATATCATTCCATTTCTGCTGCTTTGTTTGGTTTTCGTTAGTTGTTCGTCGGACAAGCAAAAGGAGACTGTCGATGAAGAGCCATCGGTTACTGCTTTTAAGATCCAGCGCGGAACCAACATCGCGCATTGGTTATCGCAGAGTAGCCGTCGCGGCGAAGAACGTGCAGCTTTTTTCACTAAGCAAGATATTGCGTTTATTGATTCTGTAGGGTTTGATCATATCCGTTTGCCAATTGACGAGGAGCAAATGTGGGATGAAACTGGAAAGAGATACGAAGATGCTTTTAAGCTATTAGAGGATTGTATCACTTGGTGTCATGATAAGGGCTTGCGTGTGGTGCTGGATCTCCACATTTTAAGATCGCATCATTTTAATGCTGACGAAAAACCTTTGTGGACGAAACCTGAAGAGCAGGATAAGTTTATAGCGTTATGGAAAGACCTTTCGGCTGCCATGCACAAGTGGCCTAATGAAATGGTCGCTTACGAATTCATGAATGAGCCTGTTGCTGACGATCCGGAGCAATGGAATACGCTGTTGGCACGTGTGGCTGATTCAATACGGAACTGGGAACCAGAACGGGTGCTTGTCATTGGTTCAAACAGGTGGCAGTCGGCCACCACGTTCGACCAGCTTAGAGTTCCAGCAAACGACAAGAATATTATCTTAAGCTTTCACTTTTATGAACCATTTCACCTCACACACTTCCAGGCGTCCTGGACAAGGTTGAAAGATTTTAAAGGTCAGGTCAAGTATCCTGGGCAAATTGTTGTTAACGGACGCACAGCTGAGGAAAAACGAATCTATAATATAGATACACTTGAACACATGATGCGAAAGCCGATAGCGCTCGCGTCAAGACTGCAGCTTCAGTTGTACTGTGGTGAGTTTGGTGTTATTGATAAATCTACCGTTCCCGAAAAGCTGGCTTGGTATAAGGATATGGTCGCTATTTTCGAAAAGCATGGAATCGCTTATGCAAACTGGAATTTCAAGGCCGGATCATTCGGGGTTGTTGATAAAGAATTGAAGCCTGATGCTCCTATGATCGATATCCTTGCTGGAAGTTCTCATTGAACCGCAGCTGGAAGCGATATAAAATTTCTTTTCTGATAATCTTCGAGATCGATTCCCGCCTCACGCAGTCGAGCTGACAAATTGGGAGTAGCGCTTAAATTAAAAGGGAGTTTGCCATAGAGCCCAAACAGCCGGTCAATTATGAATTGCGGGCCTAACATTTCGGCATCGAGCCGATGAGCCAGACTATCTGCCTTGGCCTGCTTGTGGATTAATGCAAATAAATTCGCGAGTTGAAGCGTTTGTCGCTTTGTGGGCTTGATCGATGATACTATCTTTTTTACGTCCTGCGTTTCGCCGGCCCAAGCCCGTATCATTAGTAGTTCAGTATTATCAGCGGGCAGCTTCGACCGCATTAGATCGTATGCTTCTTTATATTTTCCGAGGTGGATGAGTAGGTCTGATTCCATTAAAAGAACCAAAGGATCACTCTCATTAATAACCCTTATTTCATTGTACTTGATAAGGGCGCTGTCTGGTTTGTTTTGAGCCACCAGAAAATAAATTTCAAAAAACGTTCTTCTGATGTCGAGGGGGTTAAGGTCAGAATAATACTTCAGAAGTCTTCGCGCAAGGTCTTTCTGGTCAATGCCCATTAATATCATAAACGACCATCCGGAACGCCGGGAAAAAGCACGAATGATCTGTTCATCAGATTCGAGTTTCTTAATGAGTCTAGGCAAGGCGGTCCAGTTATCGGAAAGAAAAGTCCGGTCAATTTCATAAAACAATTTTTCCTCTTCGCTACGTGCATTGGCGATCGCACTATTGAGATCCATTTGCATCAGACTCCTCGCTCTATCGGTAGTGAGGCTGTCGGACCGTTCACTACCAGACCTATTCATTATGTAATGTGCAAATAAATCGTGGTGGCCATAGTAAGGTGCAGCAAAGCTGGGGTCAAGTGCGATGGCTTTCTCAAAGTACTTATTGCATTCCCGGAGGTCTAGCGATCGGTCAGCATGGGCCGCTTCATACAATGAAACAGCCTTTAAGTAAGCTTCATAGGCCTCAACGTTATGAGTGCCCGTTGTAAACATGTTCTCGCGTTTCGTTTCATCGAGGTAGACATTTAAAGCGGTCGAAATATTTTTCGAGATATCTTCCTGAATAGAAAAAATATCTGTGGCTGGCCTATCGTATGTTTGCGACCAAATGTGGGAGCCATCCGACGCTTGAATTAATTGCGCCGTAATACGCAATTTTTCACCTTGCTTCCTTACTGATCCTTCAAGGATGTATGATACGTGAAGGCTATCCGCAATTTTCTGAATTGGAATGTTCGTTCCTTTAAAGGCAAAAGAAGAGGTTCGGGCAATTACTCTCAACTCTTCGACATTGGCAAGACTGTTTAACAATTCTTCAGTAAGGCCGTCTGAAAACCATTCCTGATCCTTTCTCTCGCTCAGGTCTGCAAAGGGAAGGACAGCTATAGACTTGTCTGACGCCCTTCTCGTTTCTTCAGGCTTTGAAGCGGGCAGCATGAAATAACCAAACGCGGCAACTGCAACTAACAAGCCGGCCGCCATGGCAATAGTTGACTTCCTGATACCGGAACTTTGACGAGCTGGACGTTCAACTCCTTTCGAAACGGCCACACCTGGCGCATCGTGCCGCTTGATGCTATTGATGATTTCCTTGATAGCATTCGCAACCTTATTAACCTGATTCCTATACTTTGTGCCATTCAGATTTTTTGTTTCATTGTCATCTGCTTCAAGGGGTCTGTTAACGCCCGGCTCTTTGTAGATGAATTCGACCGAACGAAGCACACCATTTAATTCCAACTCGATCAAAGCCTTATCGTCTGGATCAAGGTCATTAATCTTTACAGGCAGTATCCTGCTTCCCACGTTTCCATTCACGAGTTTTATATCCCTGCCGATATTATCCGATGATGCAAGTTTGTTAAACGCGCAAAACTCGTGCTGCCACGCAAAACTTTTGGTGTCGCAATAGGTTTGCGAAATGAACGGAATGAGAATGAGGGATCTTAATTTTCCCTCCAGACTTTGTCCGACCTGGTGTGTTTCCAGCAGTCCGTCGTTGGGATCTATATCAAAATAAATGGAAATATCTTCCTTGAAGGTTGAATCCAATTCAGTCTTTAGGGCGTTGACAAATTCCGTAACCCAATGCTTGCCCCTATTGTCTTTTTGCCTGTAGCTGATGAAGATATCATATTCGTAACCAGGAATTACAGATGGCATATTTCAAATATAGAGCAAACCGACCGACCGATCAATCACCTGGTATGGTGATTATGCTTTAGGACCCTCGTTGAGCGACTCTTTGAATAATCAGTACAAAACTCCTACCTTAAGAAAGTAAATTCACTGTCCGACACCAAGGTGGAGCCCACACATCCTAAACCGCCGGTCAAAAGAATATTGGCCATAGATACCTTACGGGGTTTTGATATGCTGATGATTACCGGAGCAGGTACCTTTATTTATCTGCTGCACGGTAAAACAAATCTCGCTTGGGTCGACGCCCTCGCGTTGCAGTTTGAACATCCTGCCTGGAATGGTTTTACTTTTTATGACTTCATCTTTCCTTTATTCCTTTTTATTGCGGGCGTTTCAATGCCTTTCTCTTTAAACAAGGGATTGGAGCAGGGATTGTCTAAGAGCCAACTATACAAGAAGGCCTTTGTAAGAATGTTGATTCTCGTCGGGCTGGGTATAATTGACAAGAATGCGCCGGTTCCATTTTTTGATTGGTCGCAGATACGGTTCGTGGGAGTGCTCCAAAGAATTGGATTTGCTGGATTTATCGCTACAATTCTCTACTTGAATTTTGACAGCAAAAAAAGGATATTCTGGATAGCCGGAATTTTACTTTTCTATTATGCTGCGATGTTTTTGATACCGGTACCTGGTTTTGGAGCCGGAGATCTTTCAATTGAAGGGAATCTTCACGGTTGGATTGATAGACATTTTTTGCCTGGCAGGCTTTTGCAAAAGATATATGATGAGAACGGATTGTTTACACAGCTTCCTGCGTTGTGCCTCACCGTTATGGGTACACTGGCCGGTGATGTTTTCAGAAACGAAACCATATCCGATCAGGTCAAGCTCAGAACGTTATTGTTAACGGGAGCAGGCTGCGTTCTCCTCGGACTCTTGTGGGGCTTACATTTTCCGATCAATAAACACTTGTGGAGCAGTTCATTTATTATGTTGACGGGCGGGATGGCATTTTTATCGCTCGGAATTTTTTATTGGGTCATTGATATCCTCAAATATCAAAAGTGGACGTTCTTCTTCCTGGTAATTGGAATGAACAGCCTTACCATTTACATGGTATACAGGCTGATAGACTTTGGCCACACCTCGCAATTGTTGTTTGAAGGATTATACAGCTGGACCGAAGAGAAGTGGCATCCGGTATTTGAAAGCCTTGGTGCACTGGGTATTGTGTGGTTGTTCTTGTACACTCTATACAGGCTGAAGATTTTCTGGAAAGTGTAGGCCTATATTCGCAAAGACTTACGACATTTTTATAGTGGCAGCTTGAGTTTCTCAAGCATCGCGCGGTAGCGAGGATCATTCTGCACGGGTCTAAGAGGCAATGAGGTTTTTATTTCCGCCAGCCCGGGGTCGTGATACTGGTACGCGAGCTCAAGCCAATGGAATGTTTTATCGACATCTCCTTGCCAGGCATATATTTCTGCCACCTGGTACGCCCCTACAGTCTCATATTCCGTTTCAAATTTCTTGAGCCTTTTCCGGTATTCCGTTTTGTCACCGTATTTCCAGAGCCACAGTAAACGAGCATGTTCCTGCCAGAACGGATCGTCGACTTTGTTAATAGCATCAAGCGATTTTCCTTTATCGCCTCTTACGAGATTCAGGGTTGCGTACCGATTATAATGGGTGGGCTGTGCGCCGAGCTCGATGGCTTTCAAGAGATACTTCGCTGATTCGTCATAACGTTCCATTACCATATAGAGATTCCCAAGGTTTGCATAGGAAGCTGCCCGGATGGGATCAATACTTATAGCTTTCCTGTAGAGTTGTTCGGATTGGGCGAACTTGCCCATGTTCGTTTCCAGCACGGCCATTTGGTTTGTCGCAATGGCATTTGCGGGATCCAGATCCAGCGATCGCTGAAAATTTCGCTCAGCCTCCTGGAACTGCCAGCTATTACTAAGAATCCTGGCGTATGTGCCATACGTATCTGAGAGGTTGGGGTCGAGTTGAATTGCTTTCTTTGCCGCCAGGTCTGCCTTAACCAGGTATTCCTTTACTACTTCCGGCTCGTCGGAGGTATTTGATTGCTCCGAGTAACACCGCGCAAGCTCAGACAACGCCCGAGCATCTCCAGAATCAAGTGCAACCGCCTGTTGAGCGTAGGTTGTTGCCTTTCGATAAGCATCGCGGGTACCGAACTTTTGATAAAATCTGCTTTGAAGAACTAAGTTGTATACATCCGGATTGCTTTGCCTTGCAGCAATTGAGTTGGTGCCCAGCAATTTCACTTTCAGCGCTGACACGACCGCGGTAGCGATCTCATCCTGGATCTTGAAAATGTCATTCAAATCTCTGTCGAAAGTTTCGCTCCACACGTGTGAGCCATCACTCGCCTTTATCAACTGCGCTGTAATGCGCACTTTGTCAGCGGACTTACGTACGCTGCCCTCCAACAGGTAGGCTACACCAAGTTTTTGCCCGATCGTCCGGATATCTTCATTTTTACCTTTGAATGAGAATGCGGATGTCCGGGAGATCACCTTCAAGTCCTGGATCTTGGCAAGGAGGTTGAGGAGTTCTTCGCTTAGGCCATCGCTGAAATATTCCTGCTCCTTATCGGCGCTCAAGTTGGCAAAGGGTAGCACGGCAATGGATCGGTCGATCTCGGGTTCCGAATGAATGCCGTTTGCGCCGATGTTTCCCTGGAACAGTGTGAATCCCGCGTAAGCCAGAAGTATGAGGACCGCCGTTACCAGCGCCGGCACAAGAAATTTTCGTTCAGACGTTTTATTCTTTTCGTACGCGGTCTGAGTATTCTGAACAAACGCTGCACTTTTTGCCTGCGGTGTAGTCTTGAGTGCTCCGATGATCTCTTTGATCGCCATCGCCACTTTATTGACCTGGTCGCGATATACAGTATGGTTTTGATTTTCGGAGCGTTCATCACGTTGTACCAGCGGACGGTTGACTCCTGTGGATTTAAAGATGAAGTCGATAGGCCTTAGGAATGCGCCGGTCTCTTTTTCGAAAAGCTGAACATCTTCTGCATCGAGGTCATGTATGCGCACAGGAAGTATCCGGCTTGTAACATTTGCGTGGGCAACCTTTACCTTTAGACCTGCCGGATCTCCGGATGTGAAATCACGGAACGCAAGAAACTCTTTTTTCCATGCAAAGCTTTTGGGATCGCAATAAGTCCTCGATATGATCGGAATAAAAACAGCACAACGTATCTTTTCTTTTAGCGAGTCATCTACGTCGTAATTCTCGTGCAGGCCGTCGTGGGGATTCGCGTCGAAATAAATAGATACCTCATCCTTGAATGTGGATTCCATCTCCTTCCGGAGGTCTTCCACAAAATTAGTTACCCAAGCGTCGTTCTTGTTGTCCTTATGACGATAGCTTATGAAAATGTCGTATTCATAGTCTTGTATCAATGAAGGCATCGCTGGCTGATAGGAGTAGGTTAACGTGCTAAGATAAGGCAATACCCGGTTCGCTGCAATGAAAATTTTCCAGGTACTAGTCTTTTATTTCATTGCCTCGCGCAGCATTTCGATGCTCTTTGGAACTGCAGTAGCCGCATCTTCTTTGCCTTCGAATTCAAGCGATATGTACCCCTGATAATTTACTTTCCGCAGAATGGAAATTATTCGTTTATAGTCCAATTCAAGCGAGTACCATTCGCCGCCACCATAATAAGTTTTTGCCTGAACGAAATTTGTGTATGGGGCGAGCATCTCCAGTTTATCATACGGATTTTCCAAAAAGTTTCCGGTATCCATCATAATACCTAACCATGGTGAATCGATCGCTTTTTTAATGCGCAGCTGACCTTCAGGCGTCGAACATAATCCCCAGTGATTTTCGAGCGCAAGCAAAACGCCATTTTGCTCAGCAGTTGGAAGGCATTGCTGAATGCTGTCGATGCACCATTTGAATCCGTCATCCTCCGTATAGCCCGCCAGTATCGGCTCAACACCACGCGCTTTCATAAGCTCATCAAAAGATTTGATCGTTCCCCATCGACCAGAGTTGAGTCGAAGGCACGGAATGCCCATACGCGCTGCCAGTTCGATGCATTTTTTTGTATGCTCGATTTCCTTTGCGAGAAACTCCTTGTCCGGAGAAACAAAACTTTGATGGATTGACAAGCAGGTAAAAGCAATGCCATTCACGAAAGCATGTTTCTTTAACTTCTGAATGTACGTGTTGTCTTCACCTTCCATTTGGCGATGCAGGATATCAATACCTTCGACGCCAACTTTCGCAGCTTCGTCTATTACTTTTTCAATGGGATACTTTTCTTTTTTGAAGTGCCAATATGAATACGACGAAACACTGAGCTTTATTCTTGGTTTGGGTAACGGAAGCTCAGCTTGCGCGAACGAAGGGATCGATGCAGCCGACAGCGAAGCACCAGCCATTCGAAGAAAATTATTTCGGGATACTTTCATAGAGGAATGCAAATTTGAGATGGCAATGTATTTTCATTCAATCAATTGTTCTGAAGTCCCTTGATCACGACGTTGCCAGTACCACTTTTCGCACATGGATACAAAAACTCTTTCTGCGCCTTTTTGGGATCATTGATCGTGTCATAAAAATCATCCAAAAACTTCAGGGTAGTTTTAATGTACTTCTCATCCAACAACGCATTACCAGAATACACCTCGTAAATGCTTCCTTTAAGATCATTGAACAATGCAAACACTTCCTTATAAGCCGTCATGTCATCTATACAGAATCCACGGTACCGGCGCGTCGTGGTAGAAGTAAGCATCAACTCCGGTGCGGGTTTGGCATATGGAGCGTGAACTATTCCTGCATGGTCAAAATCATATGCAACTGTGGAAGGTACCGACATTGAATCCTTAGCTATCAGTTTGATATTCTGCCGATATTGTACCGACCAATCTGTGTTCCCGATTAAATATTCGAAGACCGCCATCTTGAGAAAATCATCACGATGCGTGGCTTCTGGTCTAAAAATTTTCTTTTCTGTGACAAAGGCTTCGTTGCGACTTGCCATCTGGTCATCGTCTTCCAACAGTATTCCGTACAGCGGTTCCGTTGTTTTTCCTCTCACACTGTCCTCATAAATAACCTTCGCCAACCGTGCTTTCAGGCTCTTTGGCGTTACGAGATTATACAGCTTGTAAACCAGATACTCCTGAACGACATACCTTTCGGCTTTGCAAGGAGTAACCAATTTGATCTTATCCTGGTCGGTAAAAGGAGCGGGCAATTCCTTCTTTTTAGAGAAATTCAACATCAGCGGAGGATAGAAGCAATTCGCGCGGTCAAGCCTGAAGTGGCCCCGGGTTTTGACCTTCACAGGCACCTGACGGCTGTTACCGTTGTCTTTATAGCTGAGTGTTATGGGATAATACTTGGAGTCTGCAGTACGTTCGTCCATCAACGACTTGATATCCCCGGAAAGGCGGATTTCCAAAATGTCATCGGTGGCAAATAGGGGACTTTGAGGAATGCCGGATTGTGAGAATACTGATCCCGAACTGGCAATCAAACAAAAGGCCATGGCAGTGATACGCAATACCATCGAAAGACCTAAGGAGGGTTGCGGTTCGAATCGGCACACTTGATGATCGATGGCGTTCTTATACATATTGTTGATGGGACCACCTAATATAAAGAGAATGTCTTAATTTATCCTGGCGATTATTCAGTTTAGCCGCGATTAGCCTCGGAAAAAAGGACAGATGGATAAGCGCAAATACTAGGAAAGAATCACGGACAGAGCGGTTCAAAATAAAAGCTACTCACGATCTGCGTAATCAAATCAAAAACAATATTATATTTAGTAATGCAAACCAATCAGCTCTTCACTGAGTATTTCCTTCTTCGCCTTCTCATCAATACCGTTACCATGATCATTCTGATCCGGTTTGTTTATTATAAGATCTACATGAAGAAGGATTTTTACTTCACTTTCTTTCTACTTAACTTCATCATATTCCTGTTGGCATACATGTTAGAGAAGACGAAAGCATTCAACTCAATGGGCAGTGCTTTTGGATTGCTTGCCGCGTTTTCGTTATTGAGATTTCGAACAGAAACGATTACGATAAAAGACATGACCTACCTTTTCATAATCATGACCATTGGGTTGATCAATTCGATAATGAAAGGTTCCTACATTGAGATTCTAGGCCTGAATTCGATGATCATAGTAACAGTGTTCATAATAGACGGTGACAGGCTCATGCGTAATGAGAAAACTAAAACCATCGAATACAATAACCTGGATAACATTCGGCCTGATCGTGAAAACATCCTGATAGAAGAATTGCAAAGAATTACAGGTTTACAAATAAAGAAAGTCGATATTGAGCATATAGACTACGGGAAGAATCGTGTTGTGATCAAGGTTTACTACTATTAAAACTTACTGCAATGTATTCTGCACGTGTGTTCACGGCACTTCTATTGATTTGCCAATTCACCATTGCCAGCTTTGGGCAATCACCAGAACTTACTCCGTTGTTTCAGCAGGAAAAGCCGCTGACTATCCGGGTAAAAGTATCGCTTAAAGCCCTCAAAAAGGAAACTGTCGATACAATCTATCAAGCATCCATGCTTTATTATAAAGGCGGAGAAAAAACTTCGTGGGATTCGATCCCTATGAAGGTCCGTGCGCGGGGGCAATTCCGCAGGGAGAACTGTTACTTTGTTCCGATGAGGATCAAGTTAAAAAAGGGTGACACAAAGGGAACGGTGTTTGAGGGTAATAAAGCCCTAAAGCTTGTTCTCCCCTGCAACATCAACAAGAACGCCG